>Ga0209573_1000487_pt1 | contig 83019 bp, 68 predicted proteins | sample TNRBio252014_DNA_FD_185870 | JGI IMG/M metagenome (GOLD analysis project Ga0209573, IMG submission 185870) | Wastewater treatment Type I Accumulibacter community from EBPR Bioreactor in Madison, WI, USA - TNR Reactor_6/25/2014_ DNA (SPAdes)... | ecosystem: Engineered > Bioreactor > EBPR >... | reverse complement strand
AAAGGGAGGGCTAACAACGAAGAAATTATAAATAAAAACGGCTCACTCAATTAAGAGCAAGCCGTTTAAAATTCATCAATTTAGTGCTGGAAGACTTAGAACGAAAGTTCAGCTCCTATGAATATATTACGCTCCGGACCACCGAAAAACTGTCCGCCTTCTCCTGCAGCTGCATATAGATTGTTAGTCAAGTTGTTAATCTGTAGGTGAACTCTGATTCCCTGAGTACCCATAAAATCAGTGAAATTGTACGATAGGTTTGCATTCATAAAGTAGTATGAATCAACTTGGTTATCCGCATAGTAGCCACCACCTAGATTCGTTTTTATTCTAGTATCGGTATTCAATAAATCACCAAAATTATCAGTCATAAAGCTGCCAACATAATTAGCTGAAAGTAAAATATTAAATTCGCTTAACTTATAATTTAGTGTAAATGCTCCCATTAGATCTGGGAAGCCAGCTATTCTATTACCATCTAATGCAATTGTAGTACCATCTTTCAAAGCAAAATTGTAAGTGATTATCTTATTCTGACTAAATGATCCATTAGCATATAAGTCCAATCGCCCATTACTGTTATCAAATGCTTTCATTCCTGCCTCGAGCTCTATTCCGTAGTGCAAAGTCTGTTCAGCATTACCATCTATCGGTGCACCGAACTGATCTAACTGACCACTTTTCACTAACTCATCTCTCAAATCCATAACATATATATTACCAGAAAGATTATAAGTTTCAGAAATATAATTCCATCCAGTTTCTATGTTTAACATTTTTTCTGGTTTTACTAAGGGGTTCGAGAAGTCATATCCGAACGAGTCATTTCCTAAAGCAACTTGTCTAAATTGAGGTCTAGAACCTCCCCAGGAGTTACTAGCGTTATACAAATTAGTCATTCTTGGTTCTCTTTGAGTATAAGCAGCTGATAAATATACATTCTGTTCAGGGGTATAGTTCCAATTAACACCAACTCTAGGATTCAAGAATAAATACTCTACATTGAATAGGTCTTCACTTCCACTTGTTGCCACTCCTTCTGCATTCGGATATGGGTTCACAGTACCAGCAAATTTGTCATTAGCTATACGATATGAGTGATAGACTAATTGCGCTTCAGCACTTACCATCAAATCTTCATTTATTTGATATTGATTTCGAGCGAATGCAGAGAAGATGTCTCTAAATCCGTCGTATTCGTAGAACTTGTAGTCTGGGTCATATCCTTCAGGTAGGTTTTCAGCGAACTGCAATTTGCCCCAATGGTCAGATTGGTGAATACGTATCTCGGCACCAGTTGTTAGTACATTGCCTTCAGTTTCCCAAACTAAACGAGGAATCCAACCACCTTGCTTATTGCCAACCCAAGCTCTTATTATAGGATTGCCAGGGCTAGTAGCTCCAGGGTAAACTTTATCGAAACCGAAGCTAGATGAATCTGTATAACCTGCACCTGAGTAATCAAAGTATCCATTACCTTCGAAGTAGTATAGTGATGATTTTAAAGTTAGATTATCAGTTATATACCAGTCATTTAATAGCTCTATGTGAGGTGAGCTGAACTCTTCGACTTCTTGATCTCTTGTATTGGCACCCCAAGAAAATTCTCGTCCATCTGCACCATATTCCCAATAGCTATAGTTCTCTCTACGCTTTACCGGATCAGTGATATAGTCTTTTGGTAAACCAACATACGCTAGTCCATCTCTTTGTGAACTTCCATATATATTGACTTGCGTCTTCAACTTTTCATCAAAACGAATAGCTGAGAGGAAATAGCTATTTAGATATGCAAAAGATTGGTTTCTATATCCTTCGGAATTTATCTGACTCATTTTTCCATAAAAAGCATATTTTTCGTTCACCAAACCCGATGAATATTCTAGTTTTAGCTTGTTCGTATTAGACTTGATTATATCGCTGCCGCTAAATTCTTGAAATCCATTACCAGCATAAAGTCGAATACCAGGATTGTTGATGAATGCTGAAGTTGTTAGGTTAATACTCCCTGCTATAGCTGCCGCTCCGTAGTTAGCAAGACCTGCTCCACGCTGTACTTGAACTTCACCCAAACTCTCTTGCAAATCAGAAAGGTTGATGAAATATACATTATGGTCTTCTGGGTCGTTTTGTGGGATACCGTTAACTAATACTGAAATACGTCTTTGGTCGAAACCACGTAATCGTAGATTTGTATAGCCAATACCATTACCATTTTCGGTGAACGTGTATATAGATGGCATAGTTTGAAGTAAGTTCGGCAAATCTATATTAGAAGTAGTTTTCTCTAATTCTGCCTCTGTAATCTCGGAGAATGGGACAGGTGATTGTCTCTCCTTTGCTTTAGTCGAAGTCACCGTTATAGACGGTGCTTGATACGTTTTGATAGTGTCTTTATCTTCAGCCCTAAGGTTGAAAAAGGAGCAAACTACTCCAAGTAAAATTAGCTTTTTAAACATATATAGCCCTATAAAGATTTATTAATAAATTACTAAATCCGTTTGAGAGCCCTGATGAGCAAAAAATGCTTTGTAGATATAAGTGGGTGTATATTCCACCGTTTTCCTACGCAGGTACTAACCTGATCAGGTGCAAGGAGTTTTATCTCAGCCGACCAATTAACTCGGTCAGCACCTCCAACGGGAATACAAATCTAAATAAGAAAAATGGAAGAAGCAAATAGGGGAGATAGTTTCGTCACTCTGAGCGAAGCGAAGAGTCTGTGCAATTTCAATTGTCCGAATCACGAACCAAACAGATTTAGAGATTACTCTGAATATTTATTTTTTTGGTGTAGAGACTTATTGAATACATCTCCAAAAGTTGCTAGTCTTTCAGAGCGGAAAGTAGTGGAGTGTCTGTGCTGAGCCCGGTCGAAGTAAAGTGTCCATGTGAAATGAAGGGCCAAAGAAAAAACACTAAGGTTGTATTCATTTTTTACTGAACAATCTTAACCCACCTAAATCCTCCCTTGACAGAGAGGAGTTACAAGGGCTTTACATTTTATTTCAGTTTAAATTGAATTAACTAATTCGTCTGTTATCAATACCTTAGCAAACTCGCCATTCAGATTAGCCAAGGTAGTCTGATGAATTAATTCCGAATCGAATTTCTCGCCATTAACACCGACTCTATCAAAAGTGGCAGTAGCATCAGAAACTAAAATAGTCTTATACCCAAGATTCCCAGCCATACGCACAGTAGTTGATACACAATGATTAGTCGTCAATCCAGCTATTACGAGAGAGTTTATTCCATTATTTATCAATCGTTCATCCAAATCTGTCCCAATGAAAGCACTATTGACAGACTTTATGATTTCTATTTCTTTATTCGTTGGCTCCAAACCTTCTATGTAGCCGAAACCAGATTTTGAAATATGTATGGGAGAGTCAGGGTTAGTCGAACTATGTCTTATGTGGTATATAGGCAAACCTAGTGCACGCCATTTGTCTAACAATAGCTTGCAATTTGCTTCAGCATTCCTGTTATTTCTATTCCCACCCCAATACGCCTCATTATCGAATCCCTTTTGTAGGTCGATTAGAAGTAGGGCAGGGGAAGCGGTTGATTTATTAGTCATCATTTGTCAAATATTTGTTTGAGTCTATTAAAGATATAGTAAAATACAAGAGAGAGTAAAAATAAAAGAATATATATAATTAAATGTATAATTGAAAATGGGTTATCATTCAATAGATTATAAGTAATAAGATATATCATTGAGCTTAAATGAATCATTGAAAATAAAACGAAAAACCCTGAAAGCACTACATATCCATAGTTATTAAATCTCTTGATAGAAATACTACCACTAATTAGTACTACTGGAATCATGATTACTGAAGCGAATAAATAAAGAATAGAATGATCATAAGTTGTGTTACTAAGAAAGTATAACACTAATATATAGCCTATTAATAGTAAAATTATGGAAATGCTAATAATTGAAATTACAGTACTTAACGTATTTACAAAGTCTATATCCCTTTCGTCTTCTAAACTTGTCATAATTATACCAGCTATTAAAATTTTTGAGTCTCAATATATGATGCCTGAGCGAAGTCGAAGGCGGAATATTATATGCAAAAGATTTTTTCAAAATGCTATCACTTCGACTCCACTCAGCGAACGCATATCATCTACTTACTCCGCTTATCCCACCAATATTTTTTAACTAGAAACACTACTATGGCTAGTCCAATTAATGGGAATATTATTTTACCGTATAGAGATAAATACTCAAGAATTGCTTCAAAGTTATTACCAAATACTACTCCCAAATATATCAATATACTATTCCATATCAGAGCACTAATTGCAGATAAGACAACTGTTTTTTTAAAATCTAAATCAGATAAACCCGCAAAGAAAGAAATGACAGCCCTAGTACCTGATAAAAACCTATTAGCTATTATCAAGTAATATCCCCACTTTCTGAACCACTCTTCGGGCTTTTCCAGGTCTTTTTCATTTATAAAAGGCATCTTACTCGAGGCAACTAACCGATTGCCAAAATTATTACCCAAATAGAACATAATCATAAACCCTACTAATGAACCTGCTGTAGCCAAAAGAAGTAAAGGTATAAAACCAACGGTACCCAAAGCTATTAGTGAACCCATAAAAACTAAAACGGAATCGCTAGGGGAGGGAGGAAATATATTCTCAAGCATAGTAATAAAAAAAGCGAAACCTAGTACCCAATACCACTCCAAATGAGAAAGAAATTCGATAGCGGCATCTAAACTGTGTAAACTTTCAAACATTATTGTAGTCTAACAAAATTGAAAAAATCAATATAATTAATCAAATGTACTTTTTTTGAAAATATTACTTGGAAATTAAATATTATCAGAATAGTTTTGAATTCACTTTTGAACCTCGTTTCAAAAAATATGAAAACTATTTCAACTAACATATTGACCAATAATAACATAAGGGCAAACCGAATGCCTAAGATGTGGTATATGCCTATGCTCAAGCAGAGTATTATGCATCGCCATATTTCTATGCGCTAGTACCGCATATCCTATTTCTCCCGTAGTCGTCAATATTTGTTTATCTGAAAAATCTAAATTGTTTTTGTTGAAATGGAATTATTATCTATTCTCGCTTTGATAAGCGTTTTTGTTTTCTCTATTAGTGCTGCCCTATCGTCTATCCAAAAGAAGTACGATATGTTTGGTATATCATTCGTTACTTTTGTTACTGCCGTAGGTGGTGGTACTGTTCGCGATTTGCTTCTTGGTTGTCACCCATTATTCTGGATGGAAAATGTATGGTTTGTGGTTTCTATAATGGCTGGGATAGGTGTTACATTTGTATTCAAGAAAAGAATATTATTCCTGAAGCAAACTTTCTTTCTTTTTGATACTTTGGGTATTAGTTTGTCTGCTATATTAGGTACTCAGAAAGCGATAGACTTTGGGGTGAGCCCATTCATAGCTATTTTCTTCGGATTAGTAACTGCGGTATTTGGCGGTATAATTAGAGATATGATGACTAACCAAATACCATTAGTTTTCAGAAAAGAGATCTATGCATCTGCTTGTTTGGCAGGAGCGTTCATTTATATATCTCTGCAATATATAGGTGCACCACTCTGGTTGCTTTATGGGGTACCGACTGTCTTCATATTTGCAATCCGAATAATCTCTATCAAGTATAAACTATCATTACCAAGAGTGAGTTTGTAGATTGTTGCACCGTCACTCAGAGGACACGAAGTGTCCGAAGAGTCTAGGCGACGAAGAAGTAATTAAAGATTAGTAACAAACATTGAATAATGCCTTATTACTAATAGTTGGGTGTCATTATCTCAGGTAATACCAATAAATAGCACAACTTATGAAGCTTTTTAAATCAAGTCTATTAAAAGATGAATAACTTCTATAAAAGTAATCAATCATTCTTTCAATATCAAAATCTGCACTATCAGCGTAATGAGAATCTGTCTTTTGATAGAATTCCGATTTGTTTATTTTGCGGATTTCTTTGATTAATGAGTCTTTAAAATGCCTTATATAGTCAATTCGAGATTGTCTATACTCACCTAGGCCATGGATTGCCAGTTGTTTTTTTATGTTTTTTTCGGTTTCCTTTTTATTGGAAAAACTATACTCGTTAACAAGCTCATTAAAGCATACCCAGTCATATGTTTCTATTCTTTCTTGTTTCATATTTATCATTGCTTAGTTGCATTCTAAACCTATCGAATTCGAGAGGTTTAAAATTGGGATTGTTTAATTTTTCCCAAAGACCCAAAAAATCAATAGTACTTCTACTTCTCATCCAGTTGTTTATTATGGAAAATGGTTCTGAGGAGTTTCTATATTTAGCTATATCAGTTAAAGATATGAACTCTCCGTTCTACTTATTTGTATTGGATATCTCGGTATTTTGAACTATTATTATTGAGTTTTTCTTCATAGTTTCAAATATACAAAAAAACCTCGAACATTGTCCGAGGTCTTCATAAAATAGATTTTTTGATAGGTTCCTTAAGGTAATAAAATAGGGCCTAAGACATCCATCCATAAAAAGAAACCTAATCCTCCTCCTAATAATCCACTAACAAGGAATGTCAATCTAATCTGGGGTGGAATTATTCTAAAAATCACATAAGCAGAAACTAATATACCCAAAGCACCTAATAATAATGGAATTGTACCCTCCCAGAGACCTAATCCCCTAGATATATAAACTTCATCTCCGCTAAAAAAGCTGCCATCAGGAGAAATGAGCTCAAATGCAATTGACATTGCTAGATTAAAAACTTCTCTCAGCCAAAATAGTGACAGAAAAACAGCTAGCCAATCAATCCATTTTAGTCCAAATTCTTTATATTGATTTTTCCTTAGTAATAATACAAACAGACCTATCAACCCAGTGAAAATAGTTTGTATTGGACCACCTAATGTAATCCAGAATCCATTTGATATTAATTTCTTATTTAATCTTCGATATTCTTCCTTCTTTTCGAAATCAGTGTTACCTTCTATCTCATTTTTAAATTTAGAATATATTTTTTCTCGTTTTTTGAACAATTCCTCATTATCATAAGTCATACTATCATAGAAAAGTGTGGTTTCATAACCTAAATATTTGGCTACTAATATGTGACCATATTCGTGACTAACTGTTCCAACAGCAGTGAAAATTACGAATGTAGTTGTTAGTATTAAAAGGGCTTTTATGTCGATTGATTTTTTCATCTTTGTATCCAAATATACTAAATATTAGTCGAACACAATAAAAAAAGCCCTCAATTCAAAGAATGTGAGGGCTATAAAAATTAAATTATTTTAAGATATTTAATCTTTTATTCTATCACGAATGAACCATCATACTGTTTAAGATCACCAGTTGAAGATATGCTATAGAAATAAACACCTGCAGTATTACCAGTTAAATCTATTTTCATAGTACTTTGCTGAGTAACATTGCTAGATAATATTAATTGTCCTTTCGAATCATAAATATTTAAAACTCCATTTACAATTTTCGGGAAATCTAATTGAACTATTCCTGATGAAGGACTAGGGAATATTACTACTTCATTTAGATCTTCAATAAGAGCTTCATTTGTTGAAGTAGTTGTTATCTCTCTTAACATTGGGTCATAAATAACAGTATCGTTATGTGCGTGATCCATTAGAACAAATCCAATATGATATTTGCCAGCTGACAATTTATCGTGACCAAGAACTAGGTCTTCATTCCCATTTTCAATGTTAATAATCGCATTTGGTTCTGGAACAAACATTCCTTCATGAGTTTTTGCATTAAAAATTTCATAAACTAACTGTACTTCGTCACCTGATTTAAGATGTATTCTGTCTTTAGAAGTTACAACAGAGCCAGATGGACTCTTGTAAGGTTCTCTATCAATACCTTCTAACTCAAAGTTAAAGTTTTCATCATACTTGAAATCTAGAACAATCTTTTTAGGATTTGCAGAGTTCGGATTCAAGATAGCCGGAATGTGTATTCTAGTGAAAGTATGTGAAATACTACCTTCAGAATCTAATACATCAAAGCTTTGAATATCAGCAACATAGGCAGGAAATCCGTTTACACTTAACCACTCTTCGTCCCACTGGTAGCTAAATATTTTCGAATTATCAGTATTTGTGATTACTGTATCAGGTACAGTACTACCTAACAAAATATATTCTTCAGGGTCATTTTCTATTTCTTCCATTAGAACTACTTGTAATTGATGCAGTTGATTCAAGTGACTCTCATCTATTCTAATTGAAGTATATTTTTGACCTAATACACCACCGGTAGAACCACCCGATATCAAGCCTTGGCTATGATCAATTTCACCTTTTACTGGCTCGTTATCCTCAATTAAGTAAGGCATATACTTATTAATTACGAAGTTTTTAATTGTAGTTGAAAAAGGTAATTTCCCGTATATAGAATCTGCTACACTATGTAGTTGATCATAATTATAGAATTGATTTTGTGGTAAATACATAGTTATACCAGTTGCTTGTGGTCTAGTCGAATCACTTCTTTCATAAACTACAGCACTATCTAAATTATGTAATACATTATCAATAAGAGTTGAAAAACTAGGTTCTTGATTTTTCAGATGTTTAAACATATCTCCAATGTCAACCACATCTTCAGATGTAGAAGGGTCGCTTATGCTTTTACCGTATTCTTCTGAAATAGCACGAGCTTGAAAAAGACTTTCAAGATGCGTATTATTATCTAATCCTTGTAAAACATTCTCAATAGAAGTAACCAATCCTTGAAGTTTAGATAAATCAACAAGACTTAAAGTTATTCCATGAGTTTTTTTGTCTTCAGCTTGTTTCAAAAAGCCATCTACAATTATTTTACCCAATTGAGGAACTGTCAAGTTAGATTGTGAGTTCATTGCAGTAATAATTGGAGTCCAATTCCATGCGTGCCAAGGTTCTTCTTCTTCTGAAGCTATAAAGTAATTTGCTACATCTTTTAGAGCATATTGAGCCTCTAGATTTGCCATTAGACAAGCGTCAAAAGCTAATAAATCGAATTTGTTACCATTTTTAACATATTGAGTATTCTCAATACCTGCTTTTAGATCATTGACTCTGAATTGAGTGTCAGTTGTTTCGTCCCATCCCCATCCTCTGATAGACATACCGTGATTATAAAAAGCCACCATGTATTTTTTAGCGGGATAGTTTTTAACCCCATAGTCAATAAATTGGGTAAGATTTGCTACACTTACCATTTTTGAATCAATTGGTGTGTAGTCTAATGTATATTCGATACCATCTTCAAATAGAGAAACCGAAGGAGTTTTCCAATCTTCAAGTTTGGAGCCACCTAACATACCGATTATATTAACATTTTCCGTCTTGCCAGCAGCTTTCATTTCTCCTATATCAGTAATAGCATCTGATACAATGTCTGTACCGATAACATAGACAAGTAATGTCCATTCCTTTTCTTGTCCTTTAGCGCTAGTAGCAAAAAACAAAAAAGCGATTAGTAAAGTTAAAAATTTAGTCATAAGTATTAAAAAAAAATTTGTTAAACAATAAAAACAAAACTAATTCTTGATTTTTGAATAACAAACAATCTAGACTTAAAATCAACGCTTGTCCCCCTATTTGTCCCCTCGTATGGAGCTAATAGCAAGGGGTTCCTATTTGAGGTAATTTACTAAAAACTATGAATATATTCATTTAGATCTTGACTTTTGTCTAGTCCTAATCTCTTTTTCAATCTAGTTCGTGTTTTTTTAACGGTGTCGGGTTGAATACCTAAAATATTGGCAGCTTCTTTTGTAGAGATATTTAATTTTATGAAAATGAATAAACGTTCTTCGGCTTCACTGATATTTTGGAAATGTGTTCTTATCCTTTGTAAATAGTTTGGATAAGAGTTTTCAAATAATTGCTTAAATGTTTGCCAATCTTGGTCAGTAAGAACAGAAATATCATAAAAGTTTATATCAGATAAATCCGAAGAGATTGTTTCGTCAGTAGCTGATGATTCTTTTTGATCTCTTTCTTGGTGGCTTTTTAATCTGGAAATTTCTCCATTTTTAATCGTAAGTAAATCTGTTAATGATTTTAATGCTTTTTTATTCTCTTCTAAGCTTAGTTTAGCTTTTTTAGTTTTATAATAAAAATACCACAAACCCCATACTATAATAACTAATAGGATTAATACACCAATTATTATATTCTTTAATTTTTCCTGAGCTTTTAAATTCTTCTCTTTTAATGTTAGTATCTCATTATTTTTCCTATGGGATTCAGCTTCTTCCTCTAATTCAATTATTCGATTCTGTACCTCTACACCGAGCACACTATCTTTTAGAAAATGGTACTTCTGAAAATAAAGGTATGCCGAATCAATTTTTCCTAGTTTCTCATAAACAGTCGATATTCCTTTGTATGCATCAGATAGATAATATAACCAACTATTCTTTTTATATACTTCCATGGACTCCTTGTATAAACTGAGTGCAGAAAGTAAACTATCACTATTAGAGTATACGTGAGCTAGATTAATTTTAGCAGCATAAATTTCGTACTCGTCCCCTATTTCTATACCTATATCTATAGCCATTTTATAAACCTGAATTGCCTCTACAATTCTACCTTGGTCACTTAAAGAATTGCCATAATTAATCAATGTGACTGTCATTGATTTAGGTTTACAATGCTTTTTAACAATTGGTATTGCTCTTTCATAATATTTATTGGACTTGTCGTAGTTCTTCTTTTTAGAAAAAAGACTTCCTAGTTGCTCTAGAGAAATAGCAATGTATTGACTATCTCTCGCTGCAATACTTTGTTCTAAGCTAATTTCATAATATTTAATAGACTCATCTATGTTTTTAAGCAAATAATAAACAGATCCTTTTTTATGATTTATTCTTCCTAGCATGAATGTATCTTTTGTTAATAAAGCCAATTCATCGGCTTTTATCAAATAATTCATGGCATCTGTATATTTGGACTTTTTTATAACGTCATTCGACAGATAAAGATTGCCCAATATTATTTTGAGGGTATCACTATTCTTTTGTGCGCTTTTCAAGAAACTATTATGAATTTTAAACTTTTTAGTTGGGTTGGTAATATCTTTCGCCGGATCATTTTGTTCGTAAAATCCACTAGTATATTTCTGTCCATAAAGTAAAGAACATGACAAACCAATGAGAATCACAGACAACAAGTATTTCGATAATTTAGAATAACTAATATAAAACAATCTGAATTTCGTTTTTATTTATAATTGATATTAAAAAAACAATCGCTCGTATTTCTTTTATCTCAATTTAATAAACCTTAGCGATATTTCCCCACAAAAAAACCTCGAACAAAATCCGAGGTCTTTTTAAAATATAAATATATTTTACCCGAGCTTAATCTCTATTTGCTTATGCCCTTTCTATAGCACACTCTGGGACAATATTAAATATCTAGTCAACTAACAAGTATAGTGAAATTGCTACAAATAATTGAAAAATTGGAAGATAACTCACCTTGTAAATAATTGTATAAATATAGAAAAAGTATTATATTCAGATTCTCGATATTAAATTATTTAAAATAAGAGGTTAGACATGAGAATAGTTTTATTAACTACTTTAGTCCTATTATTAGGGGTAATTAATTTATTTGCGACTGATGTAAAACTCGAGCTGAAAGTTTATGACGATACTTTCTATTCTGACGAAGAATTCAATGCATCACTAGATATATCAAATATTAATATACTGACAGCACCAGAAGTCAACGTAGTATTAACAATCAAAGATATTAATGATGAAGAAGTCTATACGGAAACAAAAAAGATTACTGACCTTGAACCAGATGAAACTAATAAAGTTGATTTCAAACTAGATTGGAACTATGGTTGGGGAGCATATAACCTCGAATTCGACGCACAATTCAAAGACGAAATACTTCCAGAAAACAATAAAGCTTCAGCGTCTATTAATGTTAAAGTAGGTAGAACAGATGCTATTGACTTGATGATTAGTTATGGTGGTGAAATGACAGGTGATCCTCTTTTTAAAGTAGGATTGTGTTATTTACCTATGACGCCATATATGATCGGAACTGAATTTATAGAGGAAGATGGAGATTTTTCATATACTTCAGAATCAGAATTATGGGGCGGATATATAGAAACTGATAAATATCAAATGTTTGATAAATCAGGCTATTATATATTTGTAAATACAGAAAATGGTGAGGTAACTTCAGAAGAAATCGAAAGTACTCCTGTTACTGTTCCTTCTAGCCTTATCTTAAGTGAAAATAATGTAGTTGCTGGTACACAAGTCAATAATATTACATACGACTGGGTTAGCAACTATATATCAAAACAAAGACAAGGTTCTGTAGTCGATCCCAGAACTTGTGTTCTTATGGTTACTGGATTCAAAGAAAAGTCTGATGCTGAGGAGTCAGGATTTAGAAATATAGCAAATAGATTCAAAGATGAGTTGTCAAAAGAAGATCTAGGCCCAGGGTTAGCCGCTTCTAGTTTTGATCTACAAGAGCAAATAACAGGCCCTGAATTAATAGAACATATAAGAAAAATGAGACTTAAATATGATAAAATCTATTTCTTTTATTCTGGACATGGAACACGTAACAATAAGCTAAAAACTGGAAATACTCCTTCTGACTATATTTCTTATGATGATTTGATGAAAGAACTATACGATACTAAGGCAGAAGATTTATGCGTAGTTATTGAAGCTTGTTACTCAGGTCAAGCTATAACGGCTGCTCAAAAGAACCCGGATTGGAAAGACAGAAATATTCAAGTTTTTACTTCTTCTGATGCACTTTCAACGAGTAATATATTCCAGGACGCAGTCAATAGCCAATACATTGGTCTATATTCTACGTTGTTCTTCGAAGGATTTGGTAATGCAGCAGCAGATGCAAATAAAGATGGTAAAACTACTCTAAAAGAAGCTCACGATTGGGTACTAGCTCAAGATGGTAAATTCATAAATGAAAATAATGTTACAATAGCTTTGAATAGTTCACAAAACCCTCAAAGTGGTATTAACGTTGACTCAGGCGATTCTGAACTAGAGAAACTTGCTGAGTTATTCAATTTGGCTATCCAAGAAACCTATGATGAGAAAGATACAAAAGATGCTGTAGGAAGAATTAGAAAACAACCTTCTGAAAAGACAGAAGAGGTAAAACCTGATAAACCTAGTAAGAAATTAAGTCCAGAAGATGATGTAGAACCTGTAGTATTAGAGGAAGGTGAATATTTCGGGTGGTTAGATCTGAATAAATATGCTAAGTATGGACATAAAACAGCTTATGTAGTTATGGATTTGGAATTAAATAGCTGGGAATTGTACGAATATGATTGGTACCCTGAGATTGTAGGTGATGATACTTATGACCCATTTGATAACACTGCAATAGTTTTTGGAAGCGATATAGAAGAACCTATAGAAAGAACTATTGAGAATGTCCATGAAGAAGCTGAACCTACAAAAAAAGATTCAGTTTGTGCACTAATTGTTTCTGGTTCTGACGATGAAAGCCAAAGAATGGAAAATTCTTTCAAACTAGATTGTGAAATGGTTGAAAATAATTTAAAAAATGAAAGCCTAGGCCCTGGATTAGATGCCGGTTCTATTCGCAATGAGCACAAACCCGGATTCGAAAAGCTTGACCAAATACTTACAGATATGAAGAATAACTATAAAAAGGTTTACTTTTATTATAGTGGACATGGAACTGAGTCTGGTTGGTTAGGTATAGGTGATTCTGCGTGGATGAGTCAAAAATATCTGCTCGAAAGTTTAATGGAAATTAATGCAGAAGAGTACTGTATAATAATGGATTGTTGCTTTTCTGGTAAAGCTAAAGATTTGCTCGATTCTATAAACATACCTGATGGCGCAAAAGTCGAACTGATAACGGCTTCATCAGCAGATAGAGTTTCTTTTACTAATTATCATGATACAGGAAATGATAAAATTGGGTATGGATTCTTCACTTTGAATTTCCTAAAATGCTTCGGATTTCCAGATGCTGATACGGACAAAGATGGCAAAACCTCATTAACTGAGTCGTATAATTGGGTTAAGAATGTAAACCCAACTGATACTAGAGGTAGAAGATTGGATTCATTAATGAGACCTACTCACACAATAATTAGAAAACCAAAAGCTACACCTGAAGAACCTGTTGTGAGAGATGAGGAAGCAGGGGTTGAATTAGAATTCACTGAAATAAAAGCAGAGATGGAGATTGATTTGAAGGTGGATCTATCTAATCATAATTATGGATTGAACCTTAATGATAAAATATTATATGTTTCTCCTGAAGATTCGACTTCTAAAATTTACTATTTAGACTATTCAGGAAACATAGATTTCAATGTTAATATCAAATTCGACTATGTTGATTATTTGCATAACCTACCAACAGAAAATAGTGATGAGCAGAGAGGTGTGATATGGCGTGAAGGTGAAAATGATGAATGGAAACCGCATTATCCATCAGTATTTAATTCTAATAACAACACAATAACTGCATTAGATGTAAAACATTTTAGTCAATGGTCATTGGCCTTAGTCGATAAAGTTTCTAGTGTTGATGAGTTAAATAGTATAACCAATCAGATTGCTTACCCGAATCCATTCAAAAGTGCTCTAAATATTGAATTCAATATTTTAGAGGCAGGTAAATATCAAATTACTATGATTGATATGACAGGACGAGTAATCGATAAGTATGATAATATTTACTTAGATTCTGGGAATAACAAATTACTTTTAGATGGTGGTGAATTAATACCAGGAAGTTATTTAGTTAGAATTACAAAAGGTGATAGCACCAAAGTGATACCAGTTATAAAACAATAGTATATATCAAAGCTTAAAGCCTCGATATTTATCGGGGTTTTTTTTTACTAAATTTTAAAAATCCTCGAACATAGTCCGAGGTTTTTGTTATAATTTAATCTATGAGTCTAATATTAATATCTGTTTCCATTTGCAGCTTGCAAGAGATAATGTTTTATTCATATCTACTTTTATCAAAACTCGCTTTATTAATATGGTCTGAATTGGCTGGAATAAAACTACTTGTTTCTATTCGACATGTAGGACAAGTTTCTGTGAACCAATTTTCTAATTTATTTGGGTTAGCGAAAGTGTCTCCCATTTCTAAACATTTTACTGTTAAATATTCACAAATTGGACAAACTACAAATAAAAGTAAACCTTGACCACAACAAGGGCATATAGTTTTAAGATACCAATTTGGTTTACCTGTTCTCATTTATTATTTCTTCATATTTATTTACTTCCAGAAGATTACTAAAAGCAAGGATCATTTCATCATTAAACTTGTAGTTAAGTTTTCCTTCGTGTGTATCGTATATCTCACCAGCAATAAACCACCATTTATTCTTTTCTGTTTCCATTCCGATTTTGTAGTAAAAATGCTCTATACCTTCTTTTACTTCAATCTTTTCAATTCGTTCATTAATTTCTGCTGTGAAGTTTGATTTCCCTATATCATCTAGGTTTCGAATTTGTTCAATCCAAAATGTTTCAATCCCTAAAGATGTTTGTGATGTACTGAGTAAATAATTTATTTCTTCTATATGAAAACAAATTGAGTGAGCGTATTTGAATTGAAATGGAACATCATCTAATTCGAAAGTTGGATTTAAATCAAGTAGAAATGAAATTCTGTCTAACCTTTTATTTATCACGGTGGAAATAAAATCCTGAATATTATTCCGATAATTTTTTATTTCTTCTTTCATATTTCCCAATTGAGACTATCTATTTCGTTTATCCAACAGCAAAAAAATTATATTATGCTGCCCAAATATACGAAAATTACTCCCAATACCCCACAAAAAAACCTCGAACATTGTCCGAGGTTTTTTTAAAAATATAATCTATGTCGATACCGATTAGTCTCTGTATGCAGTAGCTCTTGCTTTTGCATATTCGAAATTCATCTCTGAGATGAACTCAACAGATATTGACTTAGGACATGCCGCTTCACATTCATAGTGATTAGTACATGAGCCAAACCCTTCTTTGTCCATCTGGTCAACCATAGCTAGTGTACGCTTTTTCTTCTCTGCCTGGCCTTGTGGTAGCACGTTTAGGTGCTTTAGCTTAGCTGATGTGAATAACATAGCTGCACCGTTAGGGCAAGCCGCAACACATGCACCACAACCTATACAAGCCGCTGCATCCATTGCTACATCAGCTTTAGATTTTGGTACTGCTATATCATTGGCATCTGGAGCAGAACCTGTTTTGATACTTATATAACCACCTGACTGTATGATTCTGTCAAGCGCGCTTCTATCTACAACCAAATCCCTTATAATTGGGAATGATTTGTTTTTGAAAGGTTCTATATAGATCTCTTGACCATCTTTGAATTTTCTCATGTGTAGCTGACAAGCTGTAGTTGCTTTCTCAGGACCGTGCGGATTACCGTTTATAGTCATAGAGCAAGCACCACATATTCCCTCACGGCAATCATGGTCGAATGCTACGGGGTCTTTACCCTCTACTATCAAATCTTCGTTTAGTACATCTAGCATTTCAAGAAATGACATATCTTCAGAAATATCACTAACAGCATATTGCTCGAATGCACCGTTAGCTTTATTGTTCTTCTGACGCCATATATGAAGTTTTAAATTCATTTCAAATTCTCCTTAATTGTTATTTGTAGCTTCTTACAGCTAACTTAACATTTTCAAATTCTAATTGTTCTTTATGCAACTCTGGTCTTTGACCAACGCCCTTGTATTCCCAAGCAGCTACATATCTGTAATCATCGTCATTTCTCTTTGCTTCGCCGTCTGGAGTTTGGTGTTCCTCGCGGAAATGTGCACCAGCCGATTCGTCTCTATCCAAAGCATCATAAGCCATAATCTCTGCAAACTCCAAGAAATCTGCCACTCTCGATGCTTTCTCAAGCGAGATATTGTATTCAGCGCCAGTTCCTGAGATTTTCACATCTTTCCAAAATTCTTCTCGAATTTTAGGTATTTCTTCTAATGCGTGTTTCAGTCCGGCTTCATTTCTTGCCATACCTACTTTATCCCACATTAGCTTACCTAATTTTCTATGGAAGTAAGAAGGAGTTTTAGTCCCTTTTACGTTTATTATCTTATTAATCTTATCTTCAACTTCTTTTACAGTAGCTTTACACTCAGGTGCATCAGCATCAATTTTTTTCAAATCTGCAGTTGCTAAATAGTTACCTATAGTATAAGGTAATACAAAGTAACCATCTGCTAGTCCTTGCATTAGTGCAGAAGCTCCTAGTCTATTAGCTCCGTGGTCAGAGAAATTAGCTTCCCCAATCACATGTAATCCTTCCAAAGTACTCATCAAGTTGTAATCTACCCATAGTCCACCCATAGTATAGTGCGATGCAGGATATATCATCATTGGAGTTTCATAAGGATTGTCACCAGTGATTCTCTCGTACATTTCGAATAGATTACCATATCTCTCAGCTATTGTATCCTTACCCAATCTAGCGATTGCGTCTTTGAAATCTAAGTAAACCCCGTAACCAGTAGCACCTACACCACGACCATCATCGCAAGCTTCTTTTGCTGAACGTGATGATATATCTCTTGGGGATAGATTACCAAAACTAGGGTACTTTCTTTCTAAGTAATAATCTCTTTCATTTTCAGGGATTTCTCTTGGCTTACGTTTATCGCCTTTAGCTTTTGGTACCCATATTCTACCATCGTTTCTAAGTGATTCTGACATCAATGTCAACTTAGATTGATACTCACCACTTACAGGAATACAAGTAGGGTGAATTTGAGTATAACAAGGGTTAGCGAAGAACGCTCCTTTTTTATATGCTCTATATGTCGCTGTTACGTTACATGCTTGAGCATTTGTAGATAAATAGAAAACGTTTCCATATCCACCTGTTGCTAATACAACAGAGTCAGCTAAGTGAGTTTCTAACTCACCAGTTACTAAGTCTCTAGTTACTACACCTCGAGCTTTGCCGTCAACCACTATTATATCCATCATTTCTTTTCTAGTACGGAGCTTTACACTTCCGCTTTCTACTTCTTTTGCTAATGCTTGGTATGCACCTAATAGCAACTGTTGTCCAGTTTGCCCTCTAGCGTAGAATGTTCTAGAAACTTGAGCTCCTCCAAATGAACGGTTAGCTAAGTTCCCACCATACTCTCTTGCAAATGGTACACCCTGTGCAGTAGCTTGGTCTATAATATCTACACTCACTTGTGCCAAACGATATACATTCGCCTCACGTGAACGGAAATCACCACCTTTTACAGTGTCATAGAATAAACGCCAAACACTATCACCGTCGTTCGGATAGTTTTTAGCTGAGTTTATACCACCTTGTGCTGCTATAGAGTGTGCTCTTCGAGAACTATCGTGAAACGTAATTGCTTCTACTTGGTAACCCATCTCCGACAGAGATGCTGATGCAGAAGCACCTGCCAAACCAGTACCAACAACTATTATTTTATACTTTCTTTTATTAGCAGGGTTTATTAATTTTATATCAAACTTATGTTTGGTCCACTTATCTTGTATAGGACCTTCTGGTATTTTAGCATCTAATTTCATACTTGACCTCCTACTATTCCTAACATTATGCTTATTGGTATTGAGATTAAAGAAATTACTATAACAGCAGCTACTATAGCCGCTACTTTCTGAATCATTGGAGTGAATTTTTTACCATGTATGCCCAATGTTTGGAACATACTATGAATCCCATGTTTCAAGTGAAAACCTAAGAAAATAACAGCTAGTATATAGAATAAAGATACTACTACGTTTCTAAATCCTATTACAACCATTGAGTAAACATCGTGTACGACTCTGCCATTTTCTAAAGTTGCTTCCATACTAAACGTATTAGCATCAACTAAACCAAGTGTGAAATGAGCAAGATGATAGAGTACAAAAAACAGCACCGTTAACCCAGCGTAAGCCATAAATCTAGCAGCAAAAGTGGATGCTTTATAGTTACTAACTTTATAACCTGAAGCAACTTTTTTATTCTGGCGTACTAAATTAATAGTTGTTATAACGTGTAAGATAAAGGCTATTATTAGTACTATCCTAGCAACCCATAGTCCTGGGCCTAGATCTCTCAATCCTATTGCATATGCGTTAAGTGCCTCTGGGCCTACATATATAAGTAGATTACCCAAGGTATGACCAATGATGAACCCCACCAAAATCAATCCTGTTATAGCCACCACGAACTTGCTTAGAATATTAGATTTCAAAAATCCTAACATATTTAAACTATCCTATGTGATTTTAAAATTTCTTTTTGTTTGTTAAATATTTATTATATCTTTAGCGATTAAAAATTACGAAGTAGAAATTTAATCATTCGAAAGTAAAATTAGAAGATTTACTTTTTACTATATTATAAGTTAAGAAACTTGTGATATAATTCAAATTGTTACTTAGTACATTATTATTTTTGTTGATAAAAAGATTAAAAGGTATATATGGCTGAAAGAGAGCATTGGAATAGTAGGTTAGGATTAATATTTGCAATGGCAGGAAATGCTGTAGGTTTAGGAAATTTTTTAAGATTTCCTGTCCAAGCAGCTCAAAATGGCGGTGGAGCGTTCATGATACCTTACTTCACTGCATTTATTTTGCTTGCAATTCCACTTATGTGGGTGGAGTGGTCTATTGGTAGAAGAGGTGGCCAATATGGGCACGGTAGTTTACCAGGTATGTTTGATACACTGACTAAAAGCAAAGTTGCAAAGTATTTTGGGGCTATTGGTATTCTTATTTCTACATTGGTAATGATTTATTATGTTTATATTATCTCTTGGACTCTTGGCTTTAGTTTTTTCTCTCTAATTGGTACATTTAATGATTTTCACACTTTAGAAAGTATGAAAACATTTCTCTATTCATATCAAGGAGTAGGTGAAGGTTACTTTGAATCGCAATGGCCAGCGTATATATTCTTACTTTTAACTCTTGCGGTCAATTTCTATATTTTATCAAAAGGTATTTCTGGAGGTATTGAGAAGTTTGCTACTATAGCCGTCCCTTTACTCATTGGATTCGGTATAGTTTTAGTTGCATGGGTATTCTTCTTAGGAGCTCCGAACCCAGCATTACCTGACTTCAGTACTTTTGTTGGTATAAATTATATTTGGGAACCAAATTTCGAGCTACTCGGGAATTCCAAAATTTGGTTAGCAGCAGCCGGTCAAGTGTTCTTCACGCTTAGTGTAGGGATGGGTACTTTGCAGGCTTATGCTAGTTATTTGGATAAAGATGATGATATCGCTCTAAGTGGATTAGCTACTGCAGGTATCAATGAGTTTAGTGAAGTTATACTCGGTAGTATGATTGCTATTCCGATTGCTACTGCATTTTTCGGATTAGCAATGACTCAAACTATAGCTGAAGCTGGAGCTTTTGATTTAGGAATTATTGCTATGGCGTCTGTATTTACAGAAATTCCATTTGGTAACATACTAAGCTTTATTTGGTTTTTCTTGCTTTTCATAGCAGGGGTTACTTCTTCAGTTGCTATGGCACAACCACTGATTTCATTCTTGCAAGAACAATTTAGATTTAATAGAAATAAAGCTACTGTAGCAGTAGGTATTTTGATATTTATTGGTGTTCACTTCGTATTCTTATATTTAGAACATGGTTTTCTAGAAGAAATGGATTATTGGGCAGGAACTTTCGGACTGGTAATTATTTCACTATTCGAAGTAATTCTTTTCGCTTGGATATTCGGGATGGATAAAGGTTGGGAAGAAATCAATCGAGGTTCTGATATAAAAATACCAAAAATATTCTATTACATTATAAAATATGTGACACCTACATACTTATTATTTATCTTAATATTTTGGACATATCAAGATGCCATACCTACTTTGTTGATGGAGAATACTAAAGAAGCAGATATCGCTTATAAATGGGGAGCTAGAGCTTTCATGACAGCTATATTTATGTCACTTTGTGGTATGATCTGGTTAGCTTGGAAACGCAATAATGGTAAAGCTTATACACAAGAAGAAATTGAAGGAGGTAAATAATGGATCAAATTAGTACAGGCGCTTATATATTTATGGGACTTGGATGGGGCTTTGTTATTTGGATGGTAGTTTCATCCATGAAGAAAATCCTGACTGATAAGATTAGTTACGAAGAAGAAGATTAATCTATAGATAACTTTAATATATTTAATAAAATAGCTTTAAAAGTCGATTTTTAAAGCTATTTTTGTTTTTAATACGTTTACAGCATTCAAAAAACTTATAAGAACTATGAAACACGAAAAACCGAAACCCAAACCGAAAAGACTGGGTAAAGAGACAAAACAATATAAAAAAGAAAAGAAGATTGACTTGTTAGACCAAACTGTCCGTCTCAATAAATTCATTTCAGACGCAGGATATACTTCTCGTAGAAAAGCAGACGAACTTATAGCTGCCGGTAGAGTCACTGTTGGTGGTAAAGTGGTTACAGAACATGGTACTAAAGTTAGAAAAGGTGATAACGTAAGAGTTGACGGAGATTCTGTAGGTTACGAAGAAAGACATGTTTATTATGTATTAAACAAACCAAAAGATACTATAACTACTACCGAAGACCAATTTAAACGTAAAACAGTAATGGATATAGTCAATGTAAGGAGAAGAGTCTATCCTGTTGGGCGTTTGGATAGAAATTCTACAGGAGCTCTGATACTAACAAATGATGGTGAGTTAGCCAATAGACTTACGCACCCTAGTTATGAAATACAGCGTGTTTACAAAGTCAAATTAGATAAAAAACTAGAGATTCCTCATGCTCGATTAATTGCTAATGGTGGGATTGACTTGGATGGAGAAACTACAGCACCTTGCGAGATATTTATCGATCCGAAGCATGGTGATAATCTTACTATGTCAATGTACGAAGGTAAAAACAGAGAAATTAGAAGGCTTTTCGAAAAGTTTGGTTATTTTGTAAAAAAATTAGACCGTAAATCTTATGGCTGCATTTCGAATGCTGGTATGGCTCGTGGAGAATATCGTCAGTTGAACAAAAATGAAATTACTGCGTTAAGAAAGTTAGTTGGATTACGTTAAATAGAATAAAAGATTAATGAATTTTTTAAACCCATTTGTACTTTTTGGACTAGCAGCCGCTTCGATACCAATTATTTTGCATCTAATTAATCTTAGAAAGCAAAAAACTATCGAATTTTCTACTCTGAAATTTCTAAAAGAATTACAAAAATCAAGTATTAAAAAGCTAAAAATAAAGCAATGGTTACTTCTTTTGCTTCGTACTTTGCTTATTATATTTGCTGTTTTAGCCTTCTCTAGGCCAACTATTCAGAGCTCTCTACCTGGCTTTACGGAGTATTCTAATACGAGTATGATTATACTCATCGATAATTCTTATAGTATGGATGTATCTGATGAAAACGGTAACAGACTCAGACAAGCAAAGAAAATCGCATCTACTCTTATTAATTCAATGAAAGAAGGTGACCAAGCTTTGGTAATGCCACTTTCGAGTGATAGACCACTTCGTTCTTATGCTTGGTCCACTAATAAAAACCAGCTTAATAAGAGTATTGAAGAAGTAATAATAGGTACACAAAGTGCAGAATTGAACACAAATCTAAAATTTGCATCTATTTTGATGTCCGAAGCGATTAATTTGAATAAACTTGTTTATCTGGTCTCTGACCTACAAGATAACTTAATGTCGGATGTTGATACGAATAAGTATTTTGACAATAATATTTCTTTTCTAGTTGCTAATGTAGGTAGAACTTCCAAAAAAGAGTTCAGTAACCTAAGCATTGATTCCGTGAAAGTGATTAGTTCTATAATCCAAAAAGACAGACCAATAGAACTAGAAGTATTTATAAGAAACCATAGTAATAAGAAAGTCACTGATAACTTAGTAAGTTTGATTTTCAATGATAAAAAAGTTGCACAAAAGACTATAGATATAGCTCCTGGTGAGTTAAAAAGTACTGTCCTATCAGCACCTTATAATACATCTGGTATTGTAAAAGCTGAACTTCAGTTAGAAAGTGATGAGTTACTCCCTGACAATAATTTTTATTTCGCTATAAATATACCTAAACAACCATTTGTAACAGTTGTTTCTGAATCTACAAATATTTTCTTAGATGCTATATTAAGCAAAATGAAAGAGTTCAATGCGATTTCTGGCTTTCAATTTGTTCAAAATATAGATGGTTATATTCCTGGCCAAGAGAAGGTAGTAATAGTTGCTAAAAATAGTTTGACCAAATCGGAACTTTCAGATATTGCTAAACTACAATCCAACAATTCTAAGATTATTCTTTTTGCGCCAAAAGATAACTTAACTGATTTTCTTACGAACTCAACAGAAATTGGTATCAATACAAAAGCTGTTTCTCGTTATGATGTTAGTCCAGCAGAATTTACAAAAGTAGATAAACTTCACCCAATATTCAGTGGAGTGTTTAAAGGCGAGAGCGCTAACCAAAAAGAAATAGAATCACCTAAAATAAAAGTAGAAATACCTTCTGTTAATGGTAGAGCAATAATAGAAACTCAATCAGGTAATTTTTTGAGTCAGTATGATATAGCCAATAGCTCTCTTTTATATTTCTCAGTTCCTATAGCTACAGAGTGGAGTGATTTCCAAGTATTAAGTATTTTCCCTTCGCTGCTTTACAAATCTATCACATACCTAAATACTAGTTACCAAGATAACCTATCAAATCAAGTGAATCTGAGTACATTGATCATAAGTGACGAACTTTCTGGAAGTTCAAAATTTAAGATAATTACTCCAGACGGAAATGAAGAATTTGCAGATGCAACAAAAACTGGTAATGATTACTTACTTCCAGTAGATGATAAATTACAATTTGGCAATTATTTAGTAAAAAATAACAATCAGCAAGTAGTTGCGTATTATAGTATAAATCCTAATAAATCTGAGTCAGAATTGATACCAATGGTAGATGATGTTTTTATAGAAAAAATGTCAAAAATTGGATTAAATTCGAGTAATATCAGTATATTAGATGATGATAGAAATGTTGAAGAGAGTATTCAAAGAGCTAAACTCGGTACAGAACTTTGGCAACTCTTCTTGGCACTAGCTTTGCTCTGTGGATTGATAGAACTATTAGTCCAAAAAGCTACTAAAAATCTAGAATAAATGAAGATTAACAAATTACATAAAGCCTCATTTTTAAGTTTATTTGTCCTGCTTTTTTTAGTGGGCTGTCAGACTTTTGATAACTTTACGACTTATTTCAACACTTACTACAATATGGAAAGGTTGATGGATAAGGCTGAAGATGAATTTGACTTTATGGCATTTGACGTTAGAGAAATACAAATTTATGTTCCTGACCCACAATTAAAAGAAAGGGAAGATTACTCATTAGGACCGCCTCCCTTCATGAAGGATTTGATAATAACTCAAAGGCAACGTCAAGCTGTAGAAACTAAACTCGATTCTATTATTATAAAAGGTTCTAAAATACTTGCTCATAAGAGTAAAACGGATTATGTAGAAGGAGCAATTTTTCTAATGGCAAAATCATTCTTTTATCAAGAAGAATGGAGACCATCCGAAATAAAATGTAGTGAGTTAGTTGACAAATATCCGAACAGCGAATTCTCTCCTGATGCTCATTTGTTATTTGCCAAAAACTCACTAATTCAAAGAAATTTCTATACTGGTAAGATAATGCTTTCTCGTACTGTTGATATTGCTTGGCAGAAAAAAAGGTATGATATCTTATCTGAAGCCTTTCGTTTGCAAGCAGAGCTTTCTCTATACGAAGGTGACAAAGAAGAAGCTCTAAGGCCTTATAGACAAGCAGTAGCTCAATCAGAGAACCCAGAACTAGCTGCCAAATGGCAATTAGAACTTGGTGCTTTGCTATACAGGATTGGTGAATTCGAGAAAGCAGCAAAAGAGTTTGCTAAGGTAAGAGAATTCTCTCCTACCTATGAAGGATTATACGAGTCATATCTTTATGAAGCACAAAGTAATGCGAGGATTAAGAATTTTGAAAGGTCTAACGAACTACTCACTCATTTAGAAGAGGATTCTAAATTCGAAGAATGGATGGGATATACATATTCTGGTAGATTAACAGAAAAAAGAATGAAAGCTGACGATGAAGAAGCTCTTGAGTTTATGGAGAATCATTCGGATACCACCTATGTAAACAATATGTTGATTAATACATATAGTTTTGAGAGAGGTATGGATTTTTATTATAATAAAAACTACTTCAAAGCACAGCAATACTTCTCAAAAGCAAGAAACCAAAGAACTCCAGTATTCAAACAGTCTAGTTATATGTTCAAAGCTTTGTCAGAACTTCGCTATAAGATTAAAAGTGCTGATGATTATTTGAAAAGAATAGAAAGCGATACTACTGGAGTAAACAATGATACTATCAGATATAGTACAGCACTTTTATATTTCGAAGCAGGTAGAATTCATGAAGAACTTGGTAATATTGATTCAGTCAAATATTATTATAAAAAATCTTATGATGTGTCTCCTAAAAATATGAGTGAGACTTCACGTTTTCTATATTCATACGCAAGAGTCATTAGAGACGACGATGCATACAAATCTGATTCTTTATATGAGGCAGTAGCTGATAATTATGCAATGACAGATTATGGTCGTGATGCTATGAAGATACTTGGTTTCACTGACGAATTCATTGTTGATACTGTACAAGAACTGTTTGCCTCTGGGATGAAGCTGAAAAAGATAGGTGAGTACCCTTTTGCTATCAAACAATTTTATAGTGCATATCAAAGATTCCCACAGCATAAACTTGCCCCTAGATCATTATATAATATCGGATGGATCTTTGAAAGAGATATAGCTAATATAGACAGTGCTATATTCTATTATGATCTGCTGATAGAAAAGTATCCGAAATCTGAATATGCACAAGAACTAATACTACCCTTGGCACAATTGAAGAGTATTAGAAATGGTGATAAATTACCTGACTCACTAGCTTATAAACCGAAGTATGTAGTCAAAGAAAAAAATGCGATTAAGGGTTTACCTAATGCTGTATCTACTACCCCAAACCAAATTAATTTGAATAAGCCTGTAACTCCTGATGATTTGATTAATGATCCAAATAAGGCATTGGAAAAAGGAGAAGAAATGATATCTAAACCAATAGAGATGTTGAAAAATATTGATTTCGATAAAATTAATCCTTTGAACTTGTTTAACTCTGATGAACCCGAAACTGAGTTACCTCCCAAAGAAAAATCTCAAGAAGAAGAGATTGCTCCTGCAGACTCAACTAAGAAAAAATAATTGATTTTCATTAGATAATACCTTACATTGCATAATAAATAAAATAGATTATGCTTTCTAATGGGAAAAGACTTCGAAATTGACAGAGGGTACGCTGAAACTGAAGAGTTAATCAACAAAATCGATAAACTCGAACAGAAACTACTCTGGTACAAATCATTTTTTGACAATGCCACTGATGCTGTTTTTATAGTTCAACCTGATGCATGGGATGTACTAGACGCCAATGATTATGCGGCTACTCTTTTGGGAATACCTAAGAATGAACTAGTTGGCGCTGCTATGCCCCAATTTAGGAGAATTTTTAAACTACTTAAAAAGTCTTCTTCACCAGTTGTACTGAGTGAATTGTCTATAGACACACCAAATAATCCTAATTTAATGGTCGAAGTAAGTGCTAGGTTTTTCAGACACTATGACACTGATTTGATATATGCAATAGCTAGAGACGTAAGTGAACAACATGCACTTACGGACAAAATGGTTCAAGCAGATAAACTGGTATTATTAGGGCAATTAAGTGCAGGTGTAGCTCATGAAATAAGAAATCCTCTTGCTGCAATAAACCTAAATTTGCAGTTAATGAAGAGAAATCTTGGTGAAGAAAATAAAAACTATAATTACATTAAAAATGCTATTTCTGGAGCAGAGCGTATATCTAGAATAGTAGAGCTAACGCTCAATTTCTCTAGACCGGCTACTCCTAAAGTTGAAAGGTTGAATGTAAATAAGATTATCCCTACTTCTCTTGATATGGTGAAACCAGTCATAAAACGAAAGGACATTGATATCAAAATAGAGTTGGACGAAAAGCTCCCAGATACTGCTGCCGATGCTAAACAAATACAGCAAGTATTTATCAATTTGCTCACTAATGCTAGCGATGCTATTAAAGATAAAGGAACTATTACTATTTCGACTTACGTAGAGATGGGGATTAAAGCGAGTGAGACAAATTATGTAGTTACTGCTGTCAAAGATACAGGTTGCGGTATTCAATCTGAAGACTTACAAAAAATATTTAACCCTTTCTTTACTAGAAAAACCGAAGGTACTGGATTAGGTCTCCCTATTACTCAGCGTATATTACATCAACATAATGGTGTTATAGATGTCGAAAGTAACCTAAACGAAGGAACCTGTTTTTACGTTAAATTACCAATATTATAATAAGCAAAAAAAATTCATTAAGTTTACAATCGAATTTCAAATAAAATATTAAAAGATGGCACAAAAGAACTACACAATAGCAATAATAGAAGATGACAAACTAGTAAGTGATACAGTTAGTGATATTTTATCCGAATCATATACTAAAATACAAGTGTATAATGATGCAAAAATTGCATTGGAAGAAATTGGTTCATTAAGTCCGGATTTAGTGCTTTTAGATATTTTCCTAGGTCATGCTAACGGACTAGATATCTTAGAAACTCTTCGTAATGAAGGCTTCAAAATGCCAGTTATTATGATGACTGCTTTCTCAGATATCAAAATGGCTGTTCGCGCTATGAAATTAGGTGCCGAAGATTTCATTGTAAAGCCACTAGATTTAGAGCAGTTAGAGCTAAGTGTAGAAAAAGCTTTAGATAACCACGATCTAAGACGTAAAGTTGATATACTCTCGGAACAGCTTAGCGAGTCAAAACCTAGTGAGATAATTGGTAAATCTGAAGGTCTTAGAAAGGCGATGGAAATGGGAAAACTTTTTGCCAAAGCTGAGAATACTACTGTGCTTATCTTAGGGGAATCGGGGACTGGTAAAGAGCTGATGGCAAGGCACATTCATGATAATTCACCTCGAGCCAAAGGACCATTCGTAACTATCAACTGTGGTGCTATACCGAGAGAACTTGCTGAGAATGAGCTATTTGGTTATGAGAAAGGTGCATTTACAGGCGCGACTGAGAAAGTAAAACAAGGACGATTTGAGCAAGCTAACCACGGAACAATACTACTAGATGAAGTAGGTGAGTTGAGCTTAGATTTGCAAGTCAAATTGCTTCGAGTACTTCAAGAAAAGAAATACTACAGATTGGGTGGTTCCAAAGAACTAACAGTAGATGTAAGAGTAATCGCAGCTACTAATCGTGATTTGGAAGAGATGGTCGAGGAAAATGAATTTAGAGAAGATCTTTATTACCGTCTTAATGTAGCATCTATTACTTTACCACCTCTAAGAGAAAGAAATGAAGATATATTATTACTTGCTTCTAATTTTGTAGAGAAATTCAACAAATCCTTTGGTAAAGATATAAAAGGTTTTACCCCTGAAGCTGCACAAATACTTCAAAAATATCATTGGAAAGGAAATATTCGTGAACTGACTAATGTGATTGAGAGAATAGTATTGCTAGAGCAAGATGATGTGATTTCCAAAGAATCCTTAAACTTCCTTAGAGTAGATAGAAAAGCATCTAAGAACAAAGACGAATCTCCAAGAGAGATATATTTGAATGAAGGTGAGCACTTCCTCAAAATCTCTGATAAGGGTGCCTTTATGGGTAATATTATCAAAGATTTGATTCATCAAACTTTGTTAATTACCAAAGGTAATCAGATAAAAGCTGCGAAAATACTAGGAATATCGAGAGCAAAACTAAGATATAGACTAGAGCAACTAGATATAGATGCCACTTCGAGAAATTATAAAGCATTGAAAAATGAGTAATACCAAAAACATAGATCCTTTCGAAAATGAATTCGAAGATGAGAGTGAGGGAGAAAGTCTCTTATCAACTAAAGATTTATCCAATTCAATTGACTTAGAGGATTTCGATAGCTCGTTTTCAGTACCCAAATTCGACACAAAATCCAAGAAATACGACAAATCTTTCATAGAATCAGAAGACCTAGAGGACAGTGATAGCACTGTCGAAATCTCCAAACCCGGTGACACGACCGGCAAAGCCGAAGTATATATAAACCGTAGAAAAGACGGAGATCTAGAATCTATAGAAGTAGTTGCCTCCAACGGCGAGCGAATACTCATTCGCTTTGAAATAGACGAAGATATGGAAACCCCAGAAAACCCAACCGACGAAACCGAAGCTCCAGAATAAGGACAGAATTCAAAATGTACCCCGTCACTCTGAACGAGCGAAGTGAGTGCTTGTGTTGAGCGAAGCCGAAATAAAGAGTCTAGGAGTTATCTAATTAGAATAACAATTTTCACCTAAGAAAATAATTATTTATATTTGTAATCATATTCAAAATAATTATGTCTAAGCTAAATCAAAAACTAGATAACACATGATAAAGTTTTTTTTATTTAGTACTTTATTTATTAATTCGTGTTCATTTTCAGTTCCTAATTTGAAAACCACAAACACTAAATTAAATTTAGCTATACAAAAATCATTATCGGATAGTTTATTCATATGGTATTCAAAAGAATGTGATATTCCAACGAATTCAGATTTCCAAGTTAAAAACAGGAATTTTTTTTCTTTTATGTCACTATATTGGAGTCATAATTCTGACTTTGAAAAATATTTATATAATTATTTAGACTTCAAAGCACAATATACTTCTAACTTGAACTATCTAGAGGAATTAGATTCGATAAGGAGCATTAATTTCAGTAAAGTATTGATTGATAGTAATGCTATAAGTAGATATTCCAATAATAGTAACCATTATATTTATTATGATATTATCAACGACTCTATAATAAATCTGAGTTTTGAATCATTAAGTTGTGAAATGCAAGGTATTGAGTTTATTTATATTGTCAATTCAGATACATTAATAGAATTTGGAAAGTGGCATTTTAATTATTAGACAACGAGTCGAAGCTAGGATAACACGGAGTGAGAAAATACGAAAGCCTTTGAGTGACATAATCTTTTAACCTCTAATTTATTAAATTATAAATATTAATTTCAGTTCTTTAATACATATAACACTTGAGAACATTATATACAATTTGTCTACAACTACTATCACTCCTTTTTTATTCTTCCCTTATACCATCGAGTATATCTATTTTTGATATTCGTTTGGTAGGAAGATAGGTTGCTCCCCACGATAGTAATATAGATACTACTACAACTGCTAAGTAAACTTCATATTCGTAGCTAATAGGGAATGCTGATTGTATTGTTATACCTTTTCCGAACATAATTAGCCCAGCAGTGTCTTGCAAATACGTTAGTATCAGTCCTATAGTAGTTCCCAGTATAGTTCCTATTGCTCCTATGAATATACCCTCAATACGGAATATTGCAACTATTCTGTTTTTTGACATCCCTAGAGTTCGGAGTATTGATATATCCTTTTTCTTCTGAACAACGGTCATCGAGAGCGATGCTAATATGTTGAATGCCGATATCAGTATTATCAAGAATAGTACTATTATTGTCATCACTTTCTCGAATTGCATACATCTGAAAATTACCATACCAGTTTAGAAAGTAGTCGAAATGCCTGTGTTGTAAAACATTCAACTAAAAATTTCACATTGAAATGTAATTATTTTCGATTATATTTGTTAGTCGAATATATCATTTTTTTTATCAGGAGAAATTATGAAAAAAGTATTACTAATTATTCTAGTATGTGCGCTATATAGCCCACTTCAATCCCAAATCTGGGAACAGATTAACTCACCTTACGACTATGCTAATGTGAATACACTTATGAGTTTTAACGGTGAGCTGTATGCCGGTGTTTATAATCGAGATATAAAAAAATATGCTAATTTGAAGTATGAAAATAATGAATGGTTTAAAGAGCCAAATGATACAATATATAGTCTATTAGGTAAACCTCACTCATATAGTCAATTTAAAAATAAAATAATCGTAAGTACTAATTTTAGCTTGTACATATCTAATGACGGAGGCGTAAAATGGGAACTAATCTCGAATCCTATTGAAGGGTCAGGTCAATTATTTGATGTTGATATAAGTGATAATGGTATTTTTGGAATCTCCATTGGCTACGGGTATCCACTTGTAAAATATACTGAAGATGAGGACAAATGGGAAGATGTAATGGATGTAAGAAAAGATACCACACTCCCTATACTGGTAGATTTGATAGAATCCAATAGTACTCGCATCTTTGCTCTTCAGAAAAATAGAAAGCACCCACACACTTCAATGGAAAAATTATTAGGGGGCTTATATATATCATCTGATAAAGGTAGTTCTTGGACTAAAACTTTTGTTGATTCAGCATTGTTTAATTTGTATGTAAAAAATAATTTAATAATAGTTTCTACTATTTATGGAAATGTTCTTAGATCAGAAGATAATGGTGAGACTTGGGAGATTACAGATAATATTGGCTCAGCAATAAAAAGTATATTAGAAGATGGAGAAAGGTTATTAGCTAATACAAGAACAGGTGAAATAATAGAATCTAGAGACGACGGTCGAACTTGGAAGCTAATTGCAAATATTGTCACTGGTTCACAAATTTATAAGAAAGATGGAAAATACTTCTTTATAGGTTTTGCTCATAAACTATATAAGGCAGATTCAACATTCACAACTGTTAATAAAGTAAAAATAAAAGATTTTTATTCTCCTGTATATAATATCTATTCACAAAATGATACTTTACTTATCACTGGTGCATTCAAAAGAGGAGTTCAGTTTTCAGCTGATAATGGTCAATCTTGGGAAACATATTTCCAAGAGTTAGATGATAACTCGTTCAGTGTCGATGAATTAATCAGAAACGACAATACCTATATATGTAACGCTCCTGGTATTCATACTGAGTCTTATTATTACTCCTCAGATTACGGAAAGACATGGGGTTTTTACGAATCATACCCTTATAATGGACAAATAAAAGATATACTTATACTCGATGATAAAATAATAATAAGTGGTAAAGATGGAGTGACATTAAGCCTAGATGGTGGTAAAACTCAAGTAAAGATGGATACAAGTGTAATCAAGTCAGATTATGGTGTTGGAAAAATTGTTAAGACCCAGAATGGTGATTTACTTGCCTTCACTTATTACAATGGAGTTTACAAATCAGAAGACAAAGCTGAGAGTTGGACAAAGTTAGTGGATTCTTTACCAGTAGATGAAGAATATATATCGATTACAGATTTCTTTGAATTCAATGATAATTATTATGCCTTTAATTTTATGCCAGCAACTTTGTTAAAATCGACTGATAAGGGGAGTAGTTGGCACAAAATGAATATTCCTTTGTTTGAAAAGTTTCTCTATTCGTTTATACTTATGATCGATGAAAATACATTTATAACTTCAAGTTATGCAGGCCAAGAAAATGGACTTAGACTAACTACGGATCAAGGTAATACTTGGAGCAAAATTGATAATGAGTTGACTCCATTATCTGATGATATTTCAGCTTATCCAATATTGGGAAAAGTTGGTGACGAAATTTATATAAAAATTGGATTTAAGACAGTTGGAGTTAACATAGAGCAAATCTACAGGACTACTTTAGAGAAATTGGAAAGTATTACAAGTGTAGAAACAACGCAAGAGAATCTAACAACATCTCCACCATACCCACAACCAGCTCGCTCAGTTGTAACTATTGATTTTGATAATAAAAAGTATAGTTTAAATAAAAGTAGTGTTACTATATTTGACATGACTGGAAGAAAATTAGAAAACCAATCTATTGATATAAATAATAACTCTATTCAATGGGACTGCTCTACGGCTCAGCCAGGTATATACTTAATAAACATTAAGCATGGCACAGAAGAGAAAGCCGTGAAAGTGGTGGTGGAGTAAAGGATGGTGTCATTCTGATGAGACCGCAGGTGGCAGAAGAATCCAGACAAATACATCAATATATAACAAGAGGTTGCAACTCCTTGTAAATTGAGTACTATTTATCCCAAAGGAGCTTCGGCTCCTTTTTTACTCTTCTCTTATACCATCGAGTATATCTATCTTGGAGATTCGTTTGGTAGGAAGATAGGTTGCTCCCCACGATAGTAGTACAGAGAGGACTACGATTGCTACATAGACTTCGTACTCATAGCTGATAGGGAATGCTGATTGTATTGTTATACCTTTACCAAACATAATTAGCCCAGCAGTGTCTTGCAAATACGTTAGTATCAGTCCTATAGTAGTTCCCAGTATAGTACCTATTACTCCTATGAATATACCCTCATTACGGAATATTGCAACTATTCTGTTTTTTGACATTCCAAGAGTTCGGAGTATTGATATATCCTTTTTCTTCTGGACAACGGTCATCGAGAGCGATGCTAATATGTTGAATGCCGATATCAGTATTATCAAGAATAGTACTATTATTGTCATCACTTTCTCGAATTGCATTATCCGATAAAAATCGGAATTCAAATCCTTCCAAGTGAATATAACTAAGTCTTTGTATGATTTTTGAAGCTTGGCTACGTATTCGTCGGTCATTTCGTAGTTTGCTAGCTTTATATCTATGAAGTCTTTCTTGGGGCTATTGTCGTATATGTATATCTGCTTTTCGTCGTAATCCTTTACGCTACTGTAGAATATACCACTTACTACATACTTCGAGCCATCTAGCTGGCGGAACATCCGAGCCGATTTTTCTAGTGCTTCAGGGGTTATTAGCTCTACTTCGTCGCCACGAGTTATATCTAGTCCTTCGGCTAGTTTGGCGCCCATTATCAGATCTCGCGGATTAGCTTTTAGCTTCCCGAATAGTAGCGATTGGTTTAGTCCGTCAAGGTAGTTCTTGCTCATAGGGTTTATGTATAGCAAACGAGCAACTTTTATATTATCTTTAACTCGGAGGGCAGATTTTTTCTCAGTTGTGAGCGCGTAATCTCTCATTTCTTTCGAATCGCCGACAAATTTAATTAGCGCGGCGTCGGTTTCGCTATCGCCACTTAGCTTAACCCTAACGTGTGGGTCATAGCCGAGTATCTGCTCGTAGTTCATCACCTGAAACCCACTAAGTATAGACACTACAAATATAATAGCAGCTACACCGATTGTTATCCCGAGTGTCGCTAGTAAATTGATTATCTTCACGAAGTTTATGTCTTTGCTCGAAAATATATACTTGAGCGCTATTTTATTTTCTAATTTCAGTTTGCTTTTATCACTTTATAATTTGGAAATATATTTTTTAGATTAACTACATCAAAATCATTTTCAAACATACCGAAAACTGATGAACCACTACCCGACATTAATGAAAAAATAGCTCCGTTCTCATATAGTTTATGTTTGATATCTTTTATTTCTGGGTGTTTTGCGAATATTGGTTTTTCAAAATCGTTGAATATCATGCTTCTCATCAACGAGGGATTATCGTTAGCTCTATCTAGTATTTGCTTGTAGTCTGTTAACTGTCTTGGTGTCGAATCTCTATTTAATTCACTATAAGCCATAGGTGTAGATACATGTATATTGGGTGAAACTACCACAATTTGAAATGGGGCTTTATAGTCAAAGAAAGTTAATGACTCACCTCTACTTCTACCTATAGCCGCACCACCTTGTAAAAAGAATGGAACGTCAGAGCCAACAGCTTGTGCCAATATCAGTTTATCATTGTAACTAAGCCCTAGTTCGAATATCTGATCAATAGCGTTGATTGTACATGCTGCATCACTACTACCACCTCCTAAGCCGGCACCCATCGGAATATTTTTAGTCAAAGCTATATTGACCCCAATTTTCTTATTAACTTTTCGCTCAATTTTACGAATTGCAGTGTATATTAAGTTATCTTTTGTACTTAATTCGGGAATATTTGATTCAATATTAACTTTTTCATCATTATTTCGTTCAAATATGAGCTCGTCGTACAAATTGTGGAGAGAATAAAAAACAGTGTTGAGGTTATGGTAATCATCACTTCTTTTGTTTAATATCTCTAATCCAATATTAATTTTTGCATTCGCATTTTTTTTAATTTTCATTTTATTCTATTTTTGTTTTGTATGTCAAATGAAAGCAATATAAGTTATAAGCAGGAAATTCTAAGAAAAGGTATTCATTTAGCTTCTCTTTCTATTCCAGTAAGCTATATATTTTTCACTCGAGAGAATATGTTGAGCGTACTTGTGCCTGCAACTATCTTATTTATAATATTCGATATACTGTCAAAAAATGTCCAGTTTTTTATCAATTTACTGATGAAATACTTTGGGCAGATGCTCAGGCCTCACGAAAAGAAAGGCAAAGGTTTTTTCAATGGAGCTACTTGGGTACTCATTTCTGCAACAATTTGTGTTCTAGCTTTCCCCAAAATCATCACAATTACTGGTTTTACTATTCTAATCATTTCTGATATATGTGCTGCACTTATTGGTCGTCGTTTCGGTAAACATGGTTTTTTTGATAAATCATGGGAAGGTACTATTTCATTTATAGTCTCAGCCGTTGCTATCATATTTATATATTACAATATATTCGAACTACCTTATAGTTATTTAGTAACTGGTGTTATAGCCGCTACAATCGGTGGATTCGTAGAGGCAGTTTCGAAAGTAATTAGAATAGATGATAATCTATCTATTCCTATCTCAGTAGGATTGGTGATGCTCGTTGGAGAGTATTTCTATGGTTTAGCCGGTCAATCTTTTCTTGGATTTTTGAATTAACCACAAACTCTCCTAAAAATTCAATTTAACAACCATATTCTTTATCTTTGTAGTTATATATTTTAACTAAATGTAAGAAAAAGAATTATGATTGATTTAAGAAGTGATACAGTAACCAAACCAACAGAAGAAATGCGCCAAGCTATGGCTGAAGCTGAAGTTGGAGACGATGTTTACAAAGAAGACCCTACAGTCAAAGAATTAGAAAGAGCAGTCTCAAATCTATTAGGTAAAGAAGCTGGGATTTTTGTTCCTTCTGGTGTAATGGCCAATCAGATAGCAATCAAACTACACACTAAACCGGGGCACGAAGTAATAATGGATGCGGATGCTCATATTTTTCATTATGAGACAGGTGCTCCAGCAGTGTTCTCTGGTGTTATGTGTCGTTGTATTCCTTCTGATTATGGTAGCCCTGCCGTAGAGGATATAGAAGCAGCGATAAGACCTAACATTTATTATAATTCTCGTTCATCATTAATAACGCTTGAAAACTCTCATAATAGACATGGTGGTACTTTACTAGATGTTGCATACACTCAGCAAGTAAAAGAATTGGCTGACCAGCACGAAATCAAAATGCACCTAGATGGTGCAAGATTATGGAATGCACATGCTGAAACAGGTATAGCGCTTGAAAAATATGCTGAGCCGTTTGATACAGTTTCTGTCTGTCTTTCTAAAGGGCTTGGAGCTCCTGTTGGCTCTGTATTAGTTGGTACGTGGGAGCATATTAATAGAGGTAGGAAATTTAGAAAAATGCTGGGTGGTGGTATGCGTCAAGCAGGTATAATAGCTGCTGGTGGACTGCATGCAGTTAAGCATCATATAAAGCACTTAAAAGGTGACCACGTAAAAGCGAAGTACTTCGCTCAGAAAGTGATGGAATCACCATTAATTGCAGTTGATTTGACTCGTGTACAAACGAATATAGTTAATTTCAAATTAGCTCCACAAATTAAAGCTGCTGACTTTGTCGAGAAGGCAAAAGAAAAAGGAATGCTTTGCAGTGAAATTGGTCAGAACACAATTCGTGTTGTTTTCCATTTCCAGATTAGTGAACAAGAAACGAAAGATGCTGTTAAAATTACTACTGATTCGGTACTTCTATTAGCTCAATAAATATGGAAATAAAGTACATAAAAGATGAATTCAAGCACGAATATAATGGCGAAGTAAAATTCAGCGAAGTAGATTCGTTCAATGTGGTTCATAACTTAGCTTATCTTTATTGGTTAGAATGGGCAAGAACTCAATATTTATTTGATATAGGTATGCCCCGTGATGATAGTATCTTTTCGAAACGTATGCCGATTATGACAGTGCATAGCGAAGTAGATTATTATAGCTCAATGAGGTTTACGGATAAATATACTGTATTGACTAAAGTTACCAATATAGGGGATAGTTCTATTACATTTATCAATCAAGTTTACTCGATTGATAAGTTGATACTAGAAGCCAAATCTATATTAGTATATGTAAATACGGAAAATGGAAAACCGGTTACAATACCGGATTTTGTCAGAGAAAAAATAAACAATTACGAAAATTGATGGAATCAAATTTAAAAATAGCTGCAAGATGTGTCATTCCCAGATTGAACACACCTTACTATTACGAGCAAGAAGATTATAAAAAATTAATCCATAAGCTAATAGAGTTTGGAGTTAGTGGGTTTTGTATATTCGGTAGGGAAGTAAATCAAGTTAAAAATATGATTACTGAGCTTAAGGCAATAGCTGAACAACCACTCATTTTTTGTGCTGATTTGGAAAATGGACTCCCAATGCGCTTTTTAGGTGGGACGGGATTCCCGCACGCTATGGCTTTAGGAAGAACAGAAGACCCCACTAAGTCTGGTATAGCGGCTAAGTTTATAGCCAAAGAAGCTAAGCTTTTAGGAATAGATTGGAACCTAGCTCCAGTTTGTGATATTAACTCTAATCCGAAAAACCCTATTATAAATATCAGGGCGTTTGGTGAAGATGACCTTACTGTTTCTCAGCATTCTGTTTACTACATGAAAGCTACTCAAAATGAAAATGTTTTGGCATGTGGAAAGCATTTCCCCGGTCATGGCGATACAGAAGTAGATTCACATTTAGATTTACCCGTTTTAGAAAAAACTGGCGCAGATTTCCAGATAGAGTTAAAACCATTTATTAATAATATTAAAAATGGGATCAAATCTATAATGATTGGTCACTTGTGGGTGAAAGCTTTGGATGAAGAAAAAATCCCAGCTACTCTATCTCACAATGTAATTACCAAATTACTGAAGGAAATGCTTGGGTTTGAAGGGTTGATAATCAGTGATGCATTAGAAATGAAATCTATCACAAATCACTATAAATCTGGTGAAGCAACTATTAAGTTCTTCGAAGCTGGTGGTGATATAGCATTAATCCCAGAAAATCCTTTCGAAGCAATCGAAGAATTATCTTCTGAAATTGCAAAGAATTCTATTTTAAAAGAACAATTGAATAGTTCTTATAGAAAGTTAAAAAGAGAAATGAATTTCGTTGGTGCTCTTAACCCACCTAAAATAGATGAAGAATTTAAAGATCACTTCATGGAACATGAAAAAATAGCTTTAGAATTAGCTCGAGAAAGCGTTGAACTTAAAATAGAAAATAACGTTATACCGATTCAACCTGGAATGCAATTTGCAGGTTTTGGATTTTTACAGAAAGAAGATGACTTTGGTCCAGCTAGTATGTTCTTCAATTTTATGCAACAAGCACTCGAAAATGATTGTGATTTCGCATATATAAACGAAGAAATAGAAGAAGAAGATTTGGAACAGATGAAACTTGGTACAGATGATGCTGATATAATTTTATTCGCTGTTTTCCATAGAAGTAGATCTTATGCGGGCGATATAGGAACTTCGGAAAAAATAAGTGCAATTATGAAAAAGATTGCAATGGGTAAGCCAGTAATTACTGTGTATTTCGGCAATCCCTATTTAGCAGACGAAATCAGATCGGATGTATCTGTGCTAACTTATTCTAACTCCTTAGCATCATTAGCTGCGGCTACTATGATACTAAGTGGTAGAACAAACAATATGGACGCTCAACCAAACAATTAATAGCTTATGTCAAAAAAAATATTAGTAACAGGAAGTGCGGGATTCATAGGTAGTAGTTTTGTAAAGCTAATGCTAACGAAAGGTGATTATGAAGTCATTAGTTTTGATGCACTAACTTATGCAGGAAATCTAGAGAATTTAGATTCTTTGAAAGATAATCCAAAGCATACTTTTGTCAAAGGAAATATCGAAAGTAAATCGGATTTAGAAAAAGTATTCGATGAATATAAAATTGATGGTGTAATTAATTTTGCTGCCGAATCACATGTTGATCGGTCTATAATGGATTCATCTCCTTTTGTAAGTACAAACGTATTCGGCACAGTAAATCTTCTAGATTTTTCAAAGAAACATAATGTGGAACGATATTTACAAGTTTCAACAGATGAAGTTTATGGATCGCTTGGAGCTACTGGTAAATTTACTGAGAGAACTAATTTGAAGCCGAATTCACCTTATTCTGCTTCTAAGACTGCCGCAGATAATTTCGTTCGATCTTATTATAAGACATTTGATTTTCCTGCATTGATTACTAGATGTTCTAATAACTATGGTCCATATCAATTCCCAGAAAAACTAATCCCCCTAATGATAATGAACGCTCTAAGCGACAAAGATTTGCCTGTATATGGTGATGGAATGAACGTTAGAGATTGGATTTACGTAGATGACCACTGCCAGGCAATATTAGAAGTCTTCGAGAAGGGGAGAGTAGGTCAGGTGTATAATATTGGTGCAGAGAATGAAATGCCTAATATTGAAATTGTAAAACAGATTTTAAGCTATCTGAATAAACCAGAATCACTGATTAAATATGTAAAAGATCGTCCTGGACACGATAAGAGATATGCAATGGATAATACCAAAATATCATCTGAATTGGGTTGGACTCCTAAATATGATTTCGAAAATGGATTGAAGTTGACTATAGACTGGTACTTGGATAATATGGATTGGGTGGAAAGAGTTATTTCGGGTGAGTATAGAGATTATTATAAATCAAATTATAGCAATAGATGAAAAAAGTAATATCAGTAGTCGGAGCAAGACCGAATTTTATGAAAGTCGCTCCTATACATAGAGCATTTGAAAAATATCCCAATATTGAACATTTTCTAGTTCATACAGGGCAGCATTATGATAAAAATATGAGTGATGCCTTCTTTCAAGATTTAGAGATGCCACATCCAAAGCACTTTTTGAGTGTTGGCTCTGGTTCTCATGCTGAACAAACTGCAAAAGTGATGATTGAGTTTGAGAAAATCTTATTAGAGGAAAAGCCTGACCTTGTTATAGTTGTTGGCGATGTTAACTCAACTGTTGCTTGTAGTCTGACTGCTGTTAAGTTACATATACCAGTTGCTCACGTCGAATCAGGATTGCGTAGTGGCGATAGAGAAATGCCCGAAGAAATCAATAGGCTAGTTACAGATTCAATATGTGATATTGCTTTCGTAACTGAAGAAAGTGGAAAAAGAAATTTATTGAACGAAAATTATCCAGAAGAGAATATACATTTTGTAGGTAATACAATGATTGATTCTCAACATTTTGCATTGCAAAAGTTAGATGGTAATAATGTTTTGGACAGATTAGGTCTTACTAGTAAAGGTTATGTACTTTCTACAGTTCACAGACCTTCCAATGTTGATGATAAAGAGCAGATGAATGATTTGCTAGAAATTTTCGAACAGATATCTCAGCGAAGAACAGTTGTAATCCCAATGCACCCTAGAACTAAAAAGAATATTGAAAACTTTGGATTGAATGAAAAGCTCGAATCTATAGAAAACTTAGTTATGACTGAACCATTAGGATATCTTGATTTTTTAAATTTGATGAAAAATTGTGATTTCGTAATGACAGACTCTGGCGGGATACAAGAAGAAACAACGGCACTTGGTGTCGATTGTATAACCATCAGAACTACTACCGAAAGACCAAGCACTATTGAATTAGGTACAAATATATTAGTACAACCGAATAAAAATGATATCGAAAAAGCTGTTAATAGATATTTGAGTGGTGATAGAAAAACTGGTAGCGTTCCTTACCTTTGGGATGGAAATGCTGCCGAAAGAATCGCCGAAGTTATAAGTAATAGATTGTCGGAGAGAAAATGAAATTGAAGTATCTTATTGTTATGCTGCTTTCATCTGTAAGTATGATGGCACAAGTAACAGGTATGAGCGAGAGTAGCTCAATACTTAAAAGTGAAATTGAAAATAATAAGGGAATGGATTCTCAAATGTTTGAAACAGAGCAAATGCCGGTTTCAAATATAATCAATCCAGATTATTATTACTTAGGACCAGGTGATGTGCTTATGATAAAAGCAATTCCTATGCTTACAACGCCAGTACCTGTAGTTGTCTCTCCCGACAATATGATATTATTGCCTCGTTCTGGTGGTTTGATAGACGTAAATGGTAAAACGCTTACAGAAACTCGTAAACTTATAGAAGAAAGCATAACAAAATATAAATCTGATGCTATTGTAACTACTTCTTTCCAAAAAGCACATCTTTCATTTGTTGAAGTGGAAGGTAATGTACTTAACTCTAGCGTTTATAACTTACCATCAACTTTCAAAGTGTCTGACGCTATCCAATTAGCAAATAAGAAAGGACCAATATCTGAGAAGAATAACGCAAATGAAGATACATATATACAAGAAAGACTGAGAATGAAAAAAACTTACTCAAGAAATAATGATAATAGTGAAATTGTTGAGTATTGGAAACGGAATGTATTAGTAGTTCATGAGGATGGATCGAGTTCTCTGGTTGATTTGATAAAGTCTAAATCTAAAGACAACGGTCATCTAAACCCTTATGTTAGACAAGGTGACAGGATAATAGTTCCATTTAATAAAAATAATTATGGAACAATCTCTATATCAGGGGAAGTAAATAGACCTATTACATTACCTTATAAGAATGGAGATAGATTATCCGAATTAGTAGAATATGGTTTGGGATTAACTTCTTTTGCTGATACGGAAAATATATACTTATTCGATAATGGAGTAAAAACTAAACTTAATTCGAAAGATGGTAAAATAATAATAGAAAATGATAGAGAGTTGAGTCCAGGAGCAGTAGTTATTGCAGGTAATTTAGAAGAAAGAAAGTCAATAAATGAAGGTGTTGTGACGATCAGAGGCTTTGTCAAGAATCCTGGTGCCTTTCCTATTATAAATTCTAAGACCACTTTGAGTGAGATAATAGAGCAAGCTGGAGGAATTACAGAAGGTGCTTATCTTCCATTAGCTAAGTTATATAGAAAAAGCAATGAGTTTGATGATCTAAGTGAATCTAGAACTGAAGCATTTAAATTATTTAGAAAAAGTAATCTTACACTAGAAGATACAGTTAGATATACTCTTGATATTCATTCTATTGAGCCAATAGTATCAGTAGATTTTACGAAAGCAATTAACAACAAGAAATTTGACGTTACTCTTGAAAATGGTGATGAAATAGTAATCCCTACAAGCCCAAATAGAGTCTATGTATTTGGTAGAGTTGAAAACCCAGGGTTTGTTGAGTTCGAAAAAGGACAAAACATACAGTATTACATAGACAAGACGGGTGGTTTTACGAATGTAGCTGATGAAGATAGAACAGCTGTAATAAGGAAGAATACGAGCTCTTGGGTGGATGATGTGGATGAAACCATAGTTTATGATGGAGATTATATTTACGTCCCAGGTGAAGTAGATGTATCAACATCTACAGAGCAAGCGAAAGTCTCGACTTATGCTGCCATTGGTAGTATAATTCTATCGCTTGGTTTCTTGATTGTGAATATCGTGAATACAGTTAAAAAATAATGTTATATAAGTTAGCCATATTCTTTCTAGTTGCATTGACTTTTGCAAGTAGTTCACTAAGAGCACAGGTGGAACACGTACCTTTGACTTCCCCTGTCTATGACTATCTTTTAAGGGCTGAGAATAAAGGATATTTGGAGCATAAATCTCTATCAAGTTTACCACTCCAAAGAAAAGAAATTACTTCCATATTGAACCAAATGTATAATGACAAAAATCTTTCAGATAGTGATAAAGAGATTGTTACATTCTATTTGAAAGAATTCAATGCTCTACCAGAAAGCAATGCTGTTATCTTCGAAAATGCGCAGAATACTGACAATATATTCTTTGATGATTTGCTCAGTAATAAAGACAAATACATTTACAAGTACACTGATAGCAATAGTAACGTAGAATTAAAACCACTTCTAAAAGCAGAAACTTTCTTGACAAATAATCCAAATTATGATGAAAGTAAAAGCATCTTATTACATGGTGGTGTAAGGCTAATGGGTACTTTATCCAATACGTTCGGTTATTATCTACAAGCTACTAATGGATCTATTATATCCGGAGATAGAAGGTTAGCAATAGATAGAGAACAATCATATAGCAATAATGTGAAATTCGCTTATTTAGAAAGTGATTTGGATTTTACTCAGTCGCACGTTAGATATGACAATGATTGGTTTTATGCTACATTAGGTAGAGAGGTAAGAAACGTTGGTGCTGGATTATTCCAAAAAGTATTTATTTCAAACTCTTCTCAACCATTTGATGCACTAAGTTTAGGAGCTAGGTTTAATAGTTTCGAATACCGTTTTACACACGGTTCATTACTTTCATCGCCTTTAGACACTAATATTAGTCAAGGTTTTAATTCAGTCATTCCCGATAAGTTTCTTGTAATGCATCGCTTTGCATTTCGCCCATCTTGGGGTGAAATCGCTCTTTGGGAAAGTGTGATATATTCTGATCGTTCTATAGATTTTGCATATTTGAACCCAATCTCATTCTTCAAATCTTTGGAACACGCCCTTCGAGATCGTGATAATTCAATGATGGGTATAGATGCAACTATTAGACCTATGAATAACTTGCAACTAAAAGGAAGTTTTCTACTAGATGATATAATCATCAGTGAAATAGGTAATGGGTATTGGAGTAACAAAACTGCCTGGAATATTGCTGCAACTTACTCGCTAGATATCCCTATAGACTTGGGTATAGAGTATTCTAGAGTAGAACCTTACACCTATTCTCACTTCAATAATCTCAACGCATATACTAATGACAGAGGATTGCTTGGCTCTATTATCAAACCCAATTCTGATTATATAGGGGTTTTGGTAAACTATTGGATTGACAATAAATATCCTATTAGTTTCCGCTACATAAATACTAGGCATGGAGATAATGAATATGAGAATGAAGAACTCGTAAACAATGTTGGTGGAGACGTAAATCAATCTAGAAGACCAGAAGATAAATTGACAGGAATCGAATTCTTAGATGGAAATCTAATAAAAACAAGTATATTTGAACTTTCTGCAGGGATAGAACTGATAAGAAACCTAAATTTGAGAGCTATGTATTCATACGAAACAAATGTAGAGTCCAATCATTATTTTAGAGTTATCCTAACTCTGGAGGACTTTTAATCTATAATGAGTTTATCTCTTTTTATATTAATTTTCTCTTTACTGCTAATAACTTATGTATATGTTTTGTATCCAGTTATATTGTATGTGTTGACTGTGAATAAAAGTATTGTATTTAGAAGTAAAGAAGAAAACATAGAGAAAATATCAGTTTTAATAGCTGCTTATAATGAAGAAGATTATATACTTGAATGCATTCAGTCAGTTATTGATGCAGATTACCCGAAATCTGCATTAGAGATCCTTGTTGGTTCAGATGGGTCTACTGATAAAACAGATGAAATAATCAAAACAATATCACAAGAAAATGATATTGTTAAATACTTTAGACTTGAGAGAGTCGGTAAAAATTCAATATTGAATCACTTGTCAGAAAAAATGTCAGGCTCTATTATGCTTGTTTTAGACGCTGACTGTAGATTAAAAAAAGAGTCACTAAAGCAAACTAACTCTATTCTAAAAGACAATGTAGGTTGTTTAGTCTATTCAGTTGAGTTCTATCAGTCTGACGATAACACAGGTTCAAAGGGTGAATCGTTTTACCAAAAATACGACAGTTTTCTCAGAGAGCGAGAATCACTTCTTAAAAGTAATATAAATTCCCTTGGTAGCCATGCTATTAGAAAGGAAATATTCCAAAAGTTCCCCAATGACAAAGTCTGCGATGATTTATATTCGTTGCTTGTCACAATCCAAAATAAGAAGAAAGTAATATTTAGTAAAAAAATAAGTATTGTTGATGTTAGAGAAAGAAATTTTGGAGAAGAATACCAGAGACGAAAAAGATTAGTCGGTGGTGGGTTAGCTACTATATTTAGCTTTCCAAAACTTCTTAATCCTACGAATGGTTGGACATCGTTGTTTTTGTGGTCACACAAAATTCTCAGATGGTATTCTGCAATTATATTATTATTAGCATATATAACTTCATTTTTTATATTAGATACTGCTTTAGGGGCAGCATTTATGTACTTTTTTTCAATCTCAATAGTTCTGAGTATAATCGGATATTTGCTTGAGAAAAATCGTATAAGCAATCCACTTAAACTTCCTTTGTTCTTTGTCTCTATGAATATAGGATTTGTAGAAGGAATTATACAGTTTTATAAGAAGAAACAAAACGCAATTTGGAGTAGAAAAGGTCTAGAGTGAGAATTATTATATCACATATTGGATTAGTACTAATCAGGGAGGTAAAAAAATGGATATAATGTCTATAATACTTGCTGCCTTACTTTTTATGTTTGCATATCCATTGGTTATTTATCCTATTATTCTTGCGATATTACCTAAAAATAAAATAAAGAAAAGAGATGAGAATATTAATTCTCTTAGTATCATTATCGCTGCTTATAATGAAGAAGAACATATTGTTGAATGTATAGAATCTATTTTACAATCAGATATAACAGGTCTCAATCTTGAGATACTTGTAGGCTCAGATGGTAGTGATGATAGAACTGTAGATTTGGTAAAAACAATAAATAGTGAGATTGTCAAAGTATTTGACTTTCCAAGACAAGGTAAAAACCAAACTCTAAACCAATTAGTAAAAGAATCTAATAATGAAAATCTATTATTTATAGATGCAGATTTTAGATTGAAAAGTAATAATATTAAAGACTTACTAGCTAACTTTGGCAAACTTGATGTAGGTATTATAATCTGTCCAATAGAAATGAGGACTAAGTCAGGTGAAGACTCTAAAGAAGGCGAATCAGTCTATCAGAAATATGAATCATATATTAGACGAAATGAAAGTCAAATAGCTTCTTGTGTCAACTCTCTTGGTAGCTATATTATCAAAAAAGAAATATTTGAAAGTATTCCCTCAGATAAATACTGTGATGATTTACATTCTATACTTACGAGTATAAAAAAAGGAAAGAGAGTATATTTCGACGAAGAAAATAAAATACAAGAAGTACGTAAATCTAATTTCTTCGAGGATTATTCCCGTCGAAAAAGATTAGTCGGTGGTGGATTATCCACTATATTTGCTTTCAAAGATTTGTTGTCTTTTAGTAATGGATGGAGTGCTTTTTTCCTTTGGTCACATAAAATACTAAGGTGGTTTTCGTCAGTCTTTTTACTATTAGCTTATATCGTTTCATTATTTATGCTTGATTCTATATTCGGTTTATTAACCGCATATACAATTAGTGTTCTGATTATAATAAGTGCTATAGGATATTTATTAGAAAAGGGTGAAATGTCAAACCCTTTAAAATTACCATTATTCTTCGTATCAATGAATATTGGTTTTATAAAAGGAATTATGCATTACCTATATGGTAACCAAAATGCTAAATGGAGTAGAAAGGGATTAGATTGAGTATAGCTGTCGAAAATAGAAAAATCATTGCAGATCAAATCAAAACTTCTTATTCTACTAGATTCAAGAACTTGATATTGCCTTTATATTTGGAATTAACAGCAGATATACTAGCGATAGTTGTAAGCTTTTTCATTCAATATTATATCCGATTTGAAACTAGTTTATTTGGAGCAATCAAGCCAAATCTGACTTATGATTGGTCACTTATCCTATATCCTTCTCTTGCCCTTATAGTTTATTGGGTTGCTTTGTTTGCTATAAATGGAATGTATCGAAACTGGTACGAGCGGTCTCCTATTGATGAAATCTTTACAATGCTCAAACTAGTCGGATTTGGTTGTTTGATGCTTGCAATAGTTGTGCTATCTGTAATACAAACTAGCCCTAGGATGCTAATTTTAATCTATTTTGTCGTTTTAAGTATAAATATAGTTATATTTAGGACAATTGCTAGAAGAATACAACTTTCATTGCGTAAAAGGAAAGTAATAAACCTAAGAACAATATTTATTGGTAAAAAGGAAAAAGTATTCCAAATAGCAAGAAAGATGCAGCTTTCTCCAGGTTGGGGATTCAGACCAATAGGATATATTAGCACATCTGAAAACAAAGAAGAGGTAGATGAAAGAGATTTAATACCCAATATAGGTTCTATTAGTGATTTTACTAAGATATTGGAAGAATTCAAGCCTGATTCAATAGTCATAGGCTCTAAAATGAGTCATAGAGCAAGCATGTTTAATATAGTTCAGCTATGTAAAGATAATAATATAAGTGTTAAAATTGAACCTGATTTGTACCATATATTTACTGGGCAATCAAAGACGACTAATCTTTATGGTATTCCACTGATTGACGTGAATCTTAACCTTATGAAACCTTGGCAAAGTTTTGCAAAAAGGATTTTTGATATTGTGTTCAGTGCTTTAGTTTTAATTATTGGATTACCTATTTGGTTACTTATAGCGTTAGCAATAACTATAGAGTCAAAAGGAGGAGTGTTTTATACTCAACCTCGAGTAGGAAGACATGGAAAAGAGTTCAAGATTTATAAATTTAGATCTATGGTTCCAGCAAAGCCCGATGCAGAACAAAAGTGGACTGTAGTCGGAGATAAAAGAGTTACGAAGTTTGGTCGGTTTTTACGAAAATCTCACCTTGACGAAGTTCCGCAGTTTTGGAATTGCTTAATTGGTGATATGAGTATAGTAGGCCCTAGACCAGAACAACCAAAATTCGTTAAAATGTTTTCGGAGCAACTAGACTATTATAATCGTCGTCACAAAGTAAGGCCAGGGATAACAGGTTGGTGGCAGATAAAATACGAATCTCATGAACTTAGTTTAGAAGAAATAGAAAATAGAACTAAAGACGATTTTTATTATATTGAAAATATGTCATTGAAATTAGATTTTGAAATAATTATTCGGACAATTTGGTTAGTGTTCAAAGGACATGGGCAAACATAATATATGAAAGCAATAGTAGTAATACCGACATACAACGAGAGTAAAAATATAATCAGAATAATTGATAAGATATTCTCTGTTCATAATGAAATAGATATTTTAGTTGTTGATGATAATTCCCCTGACGGTACCGGGAAACTAGTTAAAAATAAGATGGAGGAATCTAATCGAATCCATATTATTGAACGTCAAGGCAAAATGGGATTAGGAACTGCTTATCTAGCTGGGTTCAAATACGCTCTTGACCATGGTTATGATTATATAATGGAAATGGATGCTGATTTTTCTCACAATCCAGAAGAAATACCTAACTTTCTAAAGTATATAGAAGAGTATGATGTTGTACTTGGTTCTAGATATATAAAGGGAGTAAATGTTGTTAATTGGCCGTTAAAAAGATTATTACTAAGCTATTTTGCTAATCTTTATACTCGTATTATCACAGGTATGGATGTAAAAGACGCTACAGGTGGTTTCAAATGTTTCAGGGCTACCGCACTTTCCAAAATCAATTTTGATGAAGTAAAATCTAATGGTTATAGTTTCCAAATAGAAATGACATATCGATTATGGAAAAAAGGAGCGAAATTAAAGGAAATACCGATTATTTTTGTTGATAGATTGGAAGGTGAATCAAAGATGAGTAAGAAAATCGTTTACGAAGCTATTTTTATGGTATGGAAGCTCAAGTTGGGCTTAGTCAAAATCTCAAAATAATCTTCAAAAAAAATTGCAACCCAATATTGACATATCCATCGTAATCGTGAATTACAATGTGAAGGACTTTCTTTCGCAATGTATCAGCTCGATACACAAATCTATTACAGATTTGAGATATGAGATAATAGTAGTTGATAATGCCTCTACAGATGGTTCCAAAGAAATATTTAGTGAGCTTTCTAATCAAAATAAGAATTTTTTATATTTATACTCACCACAAAACCTAGGGTTCGGTAAGGCTAATAATATTGGATTCGATAAAGCTAACGGTAAATATACGCTAATACTCAATCCCGATACACTAATAGAACCTGATACTTTACAAGTAATGTTCGATTATATGGAATCGAACCCTGATATTGGAACATCTGGATGTAAAGTTCTTAACTTAGATGGTACTTTTCAATCGGCTTGTAGAAGGGGGTTTCCAACTCCGTGGGCATCTTTTTGTAAACTCTTCGGACTACAAAAGTTATTTCCTAAGTCTAAACTATTCGCGAAATATAATCTCAGCTATTTAAATGAAAATGAAATTAATGACATCGATGCACTAATAGGTGCATTCATGTTCACACGAACTGATGTATTGAAGCAAATTAATGGATTTGACGAGAACTTCTTCATGTACGGCGAAGATCTAGACTTGTGTTACCGAATAAAGCAAAAAGGATATAGAGTTTCTTATTTTCCTAGAACGACTATAACACATTTTAAAGGGGAGAGCTCTAAGAGAAGCACTCTTAACGAGACAAAGCATTTCTATGATGCTATGGAGATATTCGCACGAAAACACTACGGTAAATCTAAATTGTTCTTTGCTTTTCTAAGAATTGGTATAAAAATCCGTGCTTTTATTAGTTACCTGAAAAAGCATAGAAAAGATGTTTTATTCATAATCATAGATTTGATAATTGTAAATCTATCTCTTTTATTATCATCATTTCTCAGATGGGGAGATGTATTTCCATTTCCTGATTATGCATATCCTACTGTTTTTATATTCCTTAGCTTTGTTACGTTTATTTCAATGCTTTTTTCGGGAGAGTATTTCGAGCAAAATCAGACTATTAGAAAATCTTTCTTTGGGCTCTTGTCTTCTTTGCTTATACTGACCTTCTTAACCTATTTCTTTAGAGATTTTGCATTTAGTCGAGGTATTTTACTTATGACTATTTCATTCTCTACAGTTTTTATCACTATTACAAGGATTCTAAGTAGTATAAGAGAGAAGAATAAAAACGTAAAAGAAATAAACAGAATCGTATTAGTAGGATGGAACGAAAATGCACCAAAGCTAATCCATAGTATAAAATCTAACTATGTTAATTCAGTAATTGTTGGCTTTATTAGTAAAAATGAAAAAGCTACATCTGATTTAGAGTATCTAGGTGAGCCAGAGTATATACAAAAAACGATTAATGATAAATCGATAACTGAAGTTATAGTATTGGATAAAACAGAATTTCAATTTGATGATGATACGAAATTCATCAGATTAAAAAACGATAATCTAGTGCATATATATTTCGCAACTGATTATGATAATCTAGTTATATCGAAAATACTTACTAATGTCTCTGGAGTTAACCCTGAGACTAAACAAAGCAAGTTATCCCAATTGAGATACAAGCTACTCAAAAGAATCTCTGATATAACTATTTCGATATTGATGCTAACTATAGGACTACCTTTTCTAATTGTAAAAGGAAATACTAAATTATTCGTTAACTTGTTATTCGGTAAACTTACATTTATTGGATTATTTCCTGAGACTAATAATTTGTCAGAAAAAGGAAAATTAGGTATTATTGGACTAGTTCATATAAGTGAACCCAAAAAATTAAAAGAAAAAATGATAGTAGAGTTGAACAATCATTACATTGATAACTATTCGCTATCTTTAGATTTTGACATACTTTTTAAATATTTATTTAGAAGATAAATCATGGCAAATAATTTCACTTTAGATTTTGAAAAGCCAATCATCGAATTGGAAGATAAAATAGCCGAAATGAAACAATTAGGCGAAGAATTGGATATAGAACAAGATATAGAAAGTTTAGAAAAAAAGGTAGATAGCCTGAAAAGGAATATTTATGCTGGTTTGACTAGATGGCAAAGAGTACAAATTGCACGTCATCCTGAAAGACCAATAACTTCTGATTACTTAGATAATACTTTTGATAGCTTCGTAGAGTTGCACGGTGACCGAAAGTTCAAAGACGATGCCGCAATAATGGGTGGTATGGCTACTATTGGTGAACATCAAGTTATGTTTGTTGGTCATCAGAAAGGTAGAGATACTAAATCCAATATACTTAGAAACTTTGGTATGCCTAATCCCGAAGGATATAGAAAGGCATTGAGATTATTCAAATTAGCTGAAAAATTCAATAGACCTATAGTTTGTTTTTTAGATACTCCAGGTGCCTATCCAGGAATAGAAGCCGAAGAAAGAGGGCAAGCCGAAGCAATAGCTGACAATCTAATAAAGATGGCACAATTAAAGGTTCCGATAATTGTAGTTGTTATAGGTGAAGGTGCTTCAGGTGGAGCATTGGGGATTGGTATTGGAGATAGGGTACTAATGCTAGAAAATTCATGGTATTCTGTTATTGCACCCGAATCTTGTAGTAGTATATTGTGGAAGACTTGGGATTTCAAAGAACAAGCTGCTGAAGCTTTGAAGCTAACTGCACCAGATCTAAAAGAACATAATATTATTGATGAAATAGTAAATGAACCACTTGGTGGTGCTCATAAAAATCCTGATGATATGTTTGCAATAATGCGTAGAACTCTACTCAAAGAACTAAAAGCATACAAAAAATATGATTCCAAAAAGCTCATAGAAGAACGTCACGAGAAATTCTTAAATATGGGTGTTTGGGAGGAATAATTTGTTCAAGAAATTTACTGCCTGGTTAAGGCGAATGACAGATTGGATGGAAAGTTTTGCCGACAAGCCTCACGCTATGTTGGCATTATTTGTTTTGTCATTTATGGAATCTTCTTTTTTCCCAATTCCACCAGATGTTCTGCTTATAGCTATTGCTATTTCTAACCCTAAGAGAGCCTTCAAAGCTGCTCTTTGGTGTAGTGTTGGCTCTGTGCTTGGTGGTATATTCGGTTACTATATTGGCGCAGTTCTAATGGACTCCATAGGAAACCCCATATTACAATTCTACGGTAAAGAGGATGCAATGGCAGACTTTGTAAAATTATATGAAGAATGGGGAACTCTTTTTTTAGCGGGAGCTGCATTTTCGCCTATTCCATATAAAGTAGCTACAATAGCTTCTGGTGCTGCAAATATGGATTTAACTACATTCATTACTGTATCTTCGATTGGAAGAGCAGCTCGTTTCTTTTTGGTAGCAGGACTTCTTTTCAAATATGGGGCTCCAATAAAAGCTTTTATTGAAAAATATTTTGATATTATTTCTATTGCTTTTCTGATATTATTGGTTGGTGGTTTTGTAGCTGTAAAGTATATGCTTTAGATGGAGAAAAAGAAAATAATATATGTATGGAAATCTCCATATCCTTGGGATGTAAGAGTTGAGAAAATTTGTAAATCTCTGGCTAAAGAATATGAAGTTCTTATATTAGCTAGATGGGGTAACGAAACTAAAAAAGCAGAACAAATTGATGGTATAACTGTTCGTCGTGTCGGTTTCCGTGAAAAACCGATCAAAAGTTTACCACTTTCATTCAATAGAGTTTGGAAGAAAGAACTAGAAACAGTTATGAAGGGATTTAAGCCTGATGCAATTATTGTCCGCGAGATAATGCTCGGCACTTTAGTTGGTAAACTGGGTAAAAAATATAATATACCTACCATTATGGACATGGCTGAGAACTATCCAGCTGTTATCAAATTATTCAAGAAATATAAACAAAATATATTCTCAAAATTCTTAATTCACACTCTTGACCTCGCTAAAACCGTAGAGAAAAACTCGCTGAAGTTAATTAAGAATATTATAGTTGTTTGTGATGAGCAAGTAGATAGACTCAAATCTGAAAAGTATATAAACTCTCATAAATTCTGTGTAGTAGAAAATACTCCTCCTTACGAAGATAATACTAAGATAGAAAAGAAATTCGAGAAACCCATTTTCGGGCATCATGGCAATCTGACAGCAGATAAGTCTGTATTCGAATTCCTACAAGCCGTAATAGAACTGCTAGATGAAGGTTTTGATATGGAGTTCCATATTATGGGTCATGGTGAAATCTATCAAGAAACCAAGAAAATTGTAGATGAATCTGGTTATAAAGACAAGTTGATTATGTATGGTAACTGGAACGATAATGTATATCAGAAGTATCTAAATACTATAAACTTCGGTGTATTACCATACGCTGTTAATGATTTTACTAATACTACTAATTTCAATAAATACTATGATTTTCTTAAATTCGGTATTCCTGTTATTACTTCTGATACAAAACCAATGTCAAGATTAAATAAACATTTCGAGTGTGGTATAACTATCAACGTTGATTCGATCGCTGATATAAAAGAAAGTATAAAGAAATTATATAGAGTAGATTATAAAAAGTTTTCTGATAACGCATATAATGCATACGAAGATAGATATAATTGGTCTGTTGATGAGGTATCTCTACTTAAGTTTGTCAAAGAGTTAATATAATATGTTTAGAACAATCCAAGTACACGTTGCTGTTGCAAAAGAAAACGAAATAAGGCATTTAGCACTTCGTAGATCAGAAACTTGTAAACTATTTCCGACTATGTGGCAAACTATTACAGGTACTCTTGAGTTGAACGAGAATGCATTTGATGCGGCAAGAAGAGAGCTAAAAGAAGAATCAGGTCTTATTACTGATGTTTGGTATAAACTACCATTTTTGGGTGGCTTTTATGATTTGAAGCGTGATACTGTAGAGAGTGTACCGACATTTGCTGTAGTTTTCGAAGACTTTAGAGATATTATATTATCCGAAGAACACACAGAATACAATTGGCTTAAAAATTCAGAATTAGAGCAATTTTTTCCAATTCCAGACCACATAAACGGAGCATTACAATTAGAAAAAATGCTACGTAATCCAGAACAACTTAGGATATTCTCATTATGAGTATAGCTGCGATAGTAATAACATTCAACAGGCTAGAACTGCTTAAGAAAACTATATCAGGTCTCAAATCACAGACACATAGTATAGATGAGATAATTGTAGTGAATAATGGCTCTACTGATGGAACCCTAGAATGGCTGACAGAAAATTCCGATTTATTTGTAGTTACTCAAGAAAATGTAGGCAGCTCTGGTGGACAGTACACAGCGTTTAAAACTGCTTATGAAAGAGGTCATGATTGGATATGGGCTATGGATGACGATGTAGTACCTAGACCAGAGTGCCTCTCTCATCTAGTAGCAAATATTGAGAAGAATAAAATATTAGCACCTCTTAGATATAGCAAAGATGGTACTCCTTTTATCAATGATACTATTGAGTTCAACTTATCTAATCCATTCAGTAATATTTGGAAGAGACTTCTAAAGAAAGAAGATCTTGTGAATGATATTATTCCTGCAACTGGCCTTACTTTCGAAGGCCCTATGTTTCATAGATCATTAATAGAGAAAATCGGTTTACCAGAAAAGAAATTCTTTATATTCGCTGATGATAGTGAGTATATGATACGTGCAAAGAAAGCAGGGTTTAGCTCATATATTATTCATAAGGCAAACTTAGATAGAATGCTAGATGCACCCGATTTGAATAAAGAGTTTTCTTGGAAGAATTACTATATCATCCGCAATATTATAGCGATAGATGTTCTGCACGGGAATATATTTGTTAGATGGTTAAGACCATTTGCCTATCTAATCTCTTGGATGCGTAAAGCAAGCAACAAATCAGATAGACAAACAGTGATAAAAGCTTTCAAAGATGGATATTTTTATAAATCAGATAATTAAAGGATAATACCCAAACTAACAGCTAAGAATCTTTTATCTGACTCGCCTGTATCTTTACCAACTAGATTTATATGTTGATATTTCAACTCTAGATTGATTTTCAGTAATTGCAAATCTATATCTGTACCTGCACCTAGAAAATACCCTATTCTGGAGTCAGTTGGACTCAAATCAAGGTTAAGAGGTACTGCTATATCAGATTCCTCAGTTACATAGTCAACAGAATTAGATATATAATTATATGCAAATCCACCTGTCGCATATATATTTAACAATTCTGTGTTGATAAAAGCTAAATTGATACCTGCGTGAATCGGAATAATATTCTGTGTGGATTTGAATTTATGTACCTCATTTTCTCCTGTATCTTCATTGGGTATTACCAACTTGAATTCGGAACGAGGAAATCTATGGAATTCGACACCACCTACGAAATGAAACATTTTAGATATCTCAACTCTAGCTGCTACTCCTAAGTGATAACCCATATCAGCATTTTCTGAGAAAAATTCACCTGAACTTATACTGCTAGATGTGAGATTATCATCAGAGTAAACTTGAGAAATTTGATCATTAGGTGTTGATAATCCAGCCTTGAAATGCAACCCTAAGGGACCGGCCGCTGAAGAAACACTAAAATTTATTAGTATTATACTCGTTACAAGTAAAAATGATGTAACTATTCTATTTGAGTTTGCGTTATTACTTTTCATTTGACTATTATTATTGTTAATTTTGAAAAAATAAATTATTAATTTACAAAGGTTCATCTATTATGAAGAAGTTAGTCCTTTTTGTTCTGCCAATTATAATTGGTTTCAATTTAATTAATCTCAACGCCCAATCCAAAGAAAAAGATATACCACTTAATTTAGGTGGCTATTTAGGATTGAATTATAATATGCATAATGGCGACTTCCAATATCCAACTATTTTCAATGCAACTCCTAATAATGTTGTCCCAGTTGGGTTCTACGGTGCAGAATCATCACTAGGTTTAAATGGCGGATTTATTATAAACGTTCCATTTGACAATATGTTTGTTTTTTCTGGTAGATTAGGTCTACACGGTGCAGGTGCTGATTTTACTACTGCTGGGACTGAAATATTCCCTGGTTTTATAACTGATACAGCTAGTTATACTGACTCATTCGAATCATCTTTGATGTATGGGGAAGTAGATTTATTTATGCAATTCCATAATCTAATTCCAGTCGATAATCTTTATTTATTAGCTGGTCTTGAAGTAGGTATCCCAATTACAGCATCTTACGAAAGATTGGAAACTAGAGTTGTAACTAATGACCTTGGTACAACTAATACTGAATTTGCATCTACTGGTGATATCATAGATACTCCAGTTAGGTTAGCACTAGCATTAGGTGCTGGTTATATGATGGAGATTAGTGACAATGTATTTCTAACTCCTGAGGTTAGCTTTAGATTACCATTCTCAAATGTAAGTGATTTTAATGGTGGTACTAATAATGATTGGAACTTCGCTCAACTAAGAGCTGGTGTTAGTTTGACATTTGGTTTTGGAGATGATGAAGTTGAACCGGATCCTGAGTCATCTATAAATGTAGGTCTGAAAGACATAAGAGCATACAACAAAGATGGTATGGCATATAGTGTAGATAATATCAGAGTAGAAGAAGTTAAGTATACAGAATTATTCCCAATCGTACCTTATGTATTCTACAATGAAGGTAGTAAATACCCTTCTGCTTCAACTCAAAATTTAGCTGCTGAGAGAGAAACTGGTAAATTTGTAATCGAAGAATTAGAAGCAGACGCTATAGAAATCAACAAGAATACTTTGGATATAATTGGTACTCGTATGCAACAAAATACCAATGCTGATTTGAAAATTACTGGTACAGTTGATAACAAAGCAGAGAAAGGTAAAATTGCTCTTGCTAAAGAGAGAGCTGAACAAGCTAAAAATTATTTAGTAGTTAATTATGGTATCTCTCCTGATAGAATTACAGTAGACGGATTAGCTTCTCCTACAAAGCCTTCATCAACTAGAGTAGAAGATGGTATCGCTGAGAATAGAAGAGTTGAATTTACAACTAAAGATAGAACTTTATTAAATCCAATGTTAGTAGAGAAAGAAAAATCTTCTATTGCTAGTCCAGATTTAGTAGAATTTGTACCGGAAGTAACTTCTACTGATAGTGTTACCAAATGGCAATTAGAACTATCTCAATCAGGTAAAATGATTAAGACTTTCAATGGTGGTGGAAATCCAAATGAAATCCAATGGGCAATCAAACCAAACCAACTTTCAGCTAGTGATTTGCCGGTTGAATATAATTTATCTGTTGAAAACGTTAAAGGTAAGTCTAATAATATTACTGGTTCTATACCTGTCGAATTTATCTCTACTTCTCAAAGAACTCAAGAAGTAAAACCGGATAAGACTATATCTAAATTTAGTTTGGTAGTATTTGACTTTGATAGTCCTGAGATATCAGCACAAGATAAAGAAATAATTGACAACAATATATTACCAGCTATCGCTTATAACTCTACTGTTCAAATATATGGATATAGTGATAGAATAGGTGAAGAAAACTACAACAAGAAACTTGCACTACAAAGAGCACGTAATGTAGAGAAATATATAAGTTCTAAAGCTAAAGATGCTAAGTTTGAAGTATATGGTATTGGTGAAAGTATCCAACCATTCGACAATGACTTAACTATAGGTCGTCAGCTATCTAGAACTGTCCAAATTTATGTTATTACTCCAAAGGAAAAATAAGTTTAATGTCGAATAATTCAGACTATAAATACTTAATGGATATCAATTCACCGGCAGACTTGCGAAAGCTTAAAGCTTCCAGTCTGCCGGCTGTTTGTGATGAAGTTCGTGAGTATATTATCGATACTATATCACAGATAGGAGGCCATTTTGGTGCAGGTCTTGGTATAGTTGAGCTTACAGTTGCATTACACTATGTCTTCAATACTCCCGAAGACAAAATAGTAATAGACACTGGTCATCAAGGTTATCCACATAAAGTATTAACCGGTCGTAGAGATCAGTTACATACTATTCGTCAAAAAGATGGTTTGTCAGGATTTCTAAAAAGAACTGAAAGTGAGTATGATGAATTTGGTGCTGGTCATGCTAGTACTAGTATATCTGCTGCACTTGGTATTGCAGCGGCTAGAGATATTAATAATCAGAAATACAAAGTTGTTTCGATTATTGGAGATGGTGCTATGACTGGTGGTCTTGCCTTCGAAGCTCTCAATAATGCGGGTGTATTGCAGAAGGATTTATTAGTTATTATGAATGACAATAATTTTTCTATTGCTCCGAACGTTTCCGCCTTATCTAATTATTTTAGTGAGATTTTTACTTCAAAACCATTTAAGAAAATGCGTGCTAAAGCATGGCAAGTTACTGGTAAAATGGACGATTTGGGTGACAGACTTCGTAAAATAGCATCTAAATTAGAAGATGGAGTCAAGGCTGTTATTACTCCTGGTGTTTTATTCGAAGCGCTTGGATTTAATTATATAGGGCCAGTTAACGGGCACAATATTAACAAGTTAGTCGGAATACTAGAAAATATTAAAGATATGGAAGGTCCAATATTCCTACATGTTATGACACAAAAGGGTTATGGCTATGAGCACGCTACACGCGAAAAGCAATATATGCATGCTATAGGAAAGATTGATAAAATCACTGGTAAGTCTGTTGCCGGTGCGCCTTCTGCACCTAAACCTCCTAAATATCAAGATATATTTGGTGATGCGGTTTTGGAGCTATGTAAGAAAGATAATAAGCTTGTTTCTATAACAGCTGCAATGCCTGATGGAACCGGTCTAGATAGAGTACAAAAAGAAATGCCTGAAAGAGTCATAGATGTTGGGATTGCAGAAGGTCATGCTGTTACTTTTGCGGCTGGGTTAGCTTCTCAAGGAGTAGTACCGATAGTGGCAATTTACTCTTCATTCTTACAAAGAGCTTATGATCACTTGGTTCATGACTGTGCTATACAGAAACTACATGTAGTTTTTGCATTGGATAGAGCAGGATTAGTTGGCGCTGATGGCCCAACTCACCACGGTGTATTAGATATTACATACTTACGCCCTGTACAAGGTATTGTACTTATGGCTCCTAAAGATGAACAAGAATTAAGAGATATGCTATACTCTTCAATATATAAGTTCAAAGATGGTCCTGTTGCCATTAGATTTCCACGTGGTGAATCGGTTGGTGTACCGATAAAGCCGATGAACACTATAGAACTTGGCAAATCAGAAACTCTGCGAGAAGGTGGAGATGTTGCTATATTAGCATTAGGTAATATGGTCTCCTTTGCTATGGAAGCTGCAGATATATTAGATACAGAAGGAGTACAAGCGAAAGTAATTAATGCAAGGTTTGTCAAACCATTAGATCATAATATGATAGATGAGATTTGCAAAACCGATATGCATATATTTACAATAGAAGATGGTCAAAAACAAGGCGGGTTTGGTTCTGCAGTTGCTGAATATATGGCTGAAATGAATTATCATAATAATCTGACTATCCATGGTATCGATGATATATTTATAGAGCACGGCACTCAAGAAGAGCAATACGAATCTATAGGTTTGGATAGTAAAGGGATAGCAAATCTTATCCTAAATAAGATTAATAACAAGGTAGAAATTTAGTATTTTTTTTACAAAATGTTTGCATATTAATTTAATATGCCTTAGTTTTGCATTCTGTTTTTGAGACGGCGACTCCTTAGCTCAGCCGGTAGAGCATTTGATTTTTAATCAAAGGGCCACAGGTTCGAATCCTGTAGGAGTCACAACAAAAAACAACTAAGCCAGTTAAATTTGATTTAACTGGCTTTTTTTATGTAGCAAATCAATTAATATTAGTTGCTTTTTCGTATATTTTGCTTTTAGTATCCATTAAAAACCAAAATTATTATGAGAAAGCTTTTTATCCTTTTCATTGTATTAACATTATCTGCAACCCAACTGTATTCACAAGCATGGTTTAATGAAATATCAGACGAAGCTGGACTCACTGAAGTCAAAGGTTTTCGTGTATGGTTGGCCGATGTTAATGGGGATGATTATCCCGATTTACTTTGGGGTGGTGATAAAGGTGCCTTATTCAACAGTGTTTATCTAATGTTGAATGTTCCTAATCCAGACCAAAACTCAAGTGTAAAGAGGATTTTCCAAGATTATACTGCCGAATCTGGACTTCAAAAAAGTAGAATTGATACGAATATCAGTAGAACAGTCGATATAGCTGCCCTAGCTGATTTAGATAATGATGGAGATTTGGATATAGTTACTAGTATATATACTCATAGAGTCCAAAACTATAAGAGCACTGGTGACAGATCGGAGGTTATGCTTAATGATGGAAACGGGCATTTTACTTTGGTTGATAATCACGGTCTCGATGATTTTAATTATGCAAGTAGTTTAGAATTGGGATTGACTAATACCACAGGGTTATCATTCCTTGACTATGATTTGGATGGAAATATTGATTTATATGTAGGTACTTGGTTTGCTCACTATGGTGAAGGCGCTGATGTTTATATGGGCAATTTCTTATTCAAAGGGAACGGAGATGGAACTTTTCAAAAGGGAGTACAGCTAGGTAAAACTGAACCACTATATGGAACTAATGTTACGGACTGGAACAATGATGGATGGCCTGATATTATCAACTCACCTTATTGTCGTACACCTGGACAATTCTTCAAAAATGTTGATGGTGAATTTATAGAAGCTTCTATAGAAGCTGGATATAATACTCAAAAATTAGGTGGAGACCATGGTCAAAACCTCTGCCAATGGGAAGCTAATACAGCTGATTTTGACAATGACGGTGATATGGATATACTTGAAGTGAAAGTGCACGGAGGGTATAATCCGGGTGAAGGAAGAACAACTATTGCTGTTAATTCAGGTAAAGAAAATGGATTCAAATTAGATTGGGAATTAGATAGAATAAAAAGAGCAGCCCCTATGGAATCGCATCTTGGTGATCAAGGTGGTACTTGGTTCGATTTTGATAATGACGGAAGGCAAGACATAGCCTTAGGCCAAAACTCTTACCCTTCAGCTAATATATATGGTCAAGAGAGATTATATTTACTTCTTCAAGATGTATCTGGTAAGTTTAATGAATTATTACCAAATGTGACTCTTCTTGATACATTGAAAGAAGCACACTCAATGGAACCTGCTGACTTTGATATGGATGGCGATCAAGATTTATTTCTTTCGAGAATAGTTCGCGAAACTATAATAGAAAACGGTGAGCCAAAGAATATTTCTTATAATGCAATTGAACTAATAGAAAATAAGAAAGCTGAAGAGAATAACTTTATACAAATCAAGTTAGAAAAGAATTCAGCTATTAAAAATGCTAATTCAGCATATATAGGAGCTAAAATTTTTGTTCATTCGGGTGAGAATACTCAAAAACAAGAAATACAATCTGGCTTAGGTCACTTTGCAGGTATGCAGCCATTTATTAAAACATTCGGTATTGGACAGCAAACATCTGTAGATTCGATTGTTGTTATCTATCCTAATAAAAACCAAGATAGAGTCGTTATTTATACTGTTCCCGTTAATACTCTAGTAAAAATAGGAGATGGATCAGATTATGTAGATATGACTAATAAAAGCTCGAAAATTCTTGCAATTAACGGATATGGCAACTATAAGTTTGGGTGGGGAGACATAAATAAAACTACTACTAAAAACCTTGAATTAGTGAATCTATCAAAGGAGAATAATTCTCCTATAACTATAACAAAAGTTGAGTTAGAAGGTGATTCTGAGTTCTCATTTGATGACTCTGTACTTCCCATAACTATTTGTTGTAAAGATTCGATTATTGGTTTGCCAATTAGCTTAACACCTAGTGAACGAACAGAATATAGAACGAAGATAAAAATTTATAATAACTCAGATAATACTCCTTTGCTAACCACAAATATTTTTGCTGAGGGATTCGAACCTAAACCTATTTTAAGTCTTAATTCCACTTCTATTAAGTTTGATGGAGTATGGGTAGATAGTACTAGAAGATTTGTTTCTGAATTTACTAATAGTGGTGAGGTAGATCTTGAAATTAGCTCAATCGAACTAGAGGGAGGAGAGGGTGCTTTTTCAATTACTGAGTTAACTCCAATAACTCTAAAATCAATGGAAAAGACATTAGTTGATATTGTATTCAATCCTAAACAAAAAGATGTATACAATGCTAAAATTAATATTGTTTCAAATGCATTTAACAAGGATACTGTATCACAGATAGATTTATTAGGAATTTGTGATGGACCTAATTCGATACTTAAAACTAATGCTGGATTCGTTATAGTGTTCGGAGATGCTCCAGTCAATGGAAGCAAGGAAAAAGTTCTGAAGTTATCTAATGATGGTGAAGGCGAGCTTTTAGTAAATTCTATAGAAATTGACCCTAAAGGTGATTTTACACATTCAGCTGATAATTTCCCACTGAGAATTGCAGATGAGTACGATTTAACGCTAACTTTTTCTCCTAGGAGTGAGGAATTCTATACAGCGAATATTATTATAAATAGTGATGCTGTAAATGAGCCAAAATTTGAGAAAAAGATGACAGGAACAGGGGTTATTGTATCCAACGTCGATATGTGGGAAAATGGTAATAGAACATATCATTTTAGTATAGCACCTAATCCTATCAAACACAAAGGGCAATTAGTGGTAGAATCAATTGATCCTTCTAATTCGGGACAACTCTCAGCCGAAATATATGATGTAACAGGTTTGAAGGTTATGCAATTATTTAGTCCTACGCGTATTGCAAATAATACAAAGTTTGATATAGACATAAATAATATTACTTCTGGTACTTATTATGTTAGAATATTTTCAGATAATGAGTCGGTTGTTACTTTACCAATTATTGTTCAGAAATAAAAAAAGCAAAACCTTATTCGCTTTGGAGGGCTAATTGAGGTTTTGCTCTGGGCTTAAAATGAATATGATTATAATACGCTTTAAATTTTAATAGGTTATGCTAAAATGAAAATTTTTAGTGATTATTATTGCTAAATAATCCAAAATAGTAACATTCTATTAGCATTACTATTATTCATGTGAGTATTATATTTCTATTATAATTAGCAAATATTAATTATATTGGAAAATAGTAATTCTCTCAAAAAATGGATTTAACTTGATTTCAATATTAGATTTAATAGGTCATTTGTTCAACATTCTATATGTTGTAGCATCTACATTTAAAAAGATGATATGGCTTAGAAGTACTCTAGTACTTGCATCTGTTTTAGAGATATACTATTATTGGAATATAACGGAATCTCCATTATGGACAGATATTATTTGGTCAGTTGTGTTTATAGCGACAAACGTTTGGTGGGTTTCAGTCCTTTATTATGAGAAGCTCACTCTTAATCTTGGTGAGCACGAAAAGAAAATGCTTGAGATTACTTTTAGTAAAATGAACCCAATACATTTTAAGAAACTTATTAGACTAGGCGATCTAAAGACAGTCCCTGAGAATACTTCACTAATCAAAGAAAAAACTCATATAAATGAGTTAATGTTAATCACAAAAGGATTAGTTAAAATATCTAGAAATGATAAAGTTTTAGCATATCTAAAAGATGGGAGATTTGTAGGGGAGATGAGCTTTATGTCAGGCGAAACAACTACTGCAAATTGTGATACACTAGAAGAAACTGAAATGGTTGTATGGGATAAAGTCGCTTTAACCGAGTTTCTCAAAAAACATGAGAATATCAAAAAAGAGTTGAATGATGTATTCAGTGAAGATTTGATTAAAAAACTAGTAGCAGATAATTAATCAAATATATACCTAACTCCAGGCTTAGCTATTCCATGAAAGTCGCTATAATCATGATTAGCATAGTCATCTCCATAGTGCATTAGCATAATTTTCTTTCTTAAATCTTCAGGTAATGTTCTTAATGAATCTATATCTGCATGCACAGGATTTGGGAAAAAAGAGCAGTCATGGAAAAGATATTCTGCCTTATCCTTGTACTCATCGATTAAGTCTTGATCAAATTTTGTGTCACCTGAGAAGAATATTCTACCATCGATAAGTAAACCGTAAGTGATAAATGCATCTTCTGTTTTTACTGCTTGACCGGGTATATGGTTAGTATGAAAAAACTCTAAATCAATTCCTTTGAAGTTTATATGATGTTTTATTCTTCCATTATCGTTGATTAATTTTGGAGTTACATAATCATAATAACTTTCGAAAGTCATTTCATTCTCGTATTTGCCTAATTCATTATATCTAAGACCACCTTTAAGTGACTCTTCCCAGAGTACAGTTCTGTACTCATCTGGTATAATCATAGTCAATCTTGGCTTTCCTTTAGGCTGACCAAAATATCTGTTTTTTAGAGTCAGATATTCTAATCCACCGATATGATCTGAATGACTATGTGTTGGTAATACGTTTTCCAAATCTAAAATATCTAATCCTGTGACAGGTTTTAGTGCAAATGGAGCTGTTAATCCGAAATCCACTAATATGTGTGTGTCACCTTTTATGATGATTATATTATTGTTACCCAAAGTCTCAGAGAAAGCAGTCCCCGAACCTATAAAAACAATTTCTAATTTCCCATCATTTTTCAGGGATAGAGAATCTTCTATTTTAATTTTCTTCATATATTACTTTCACAATTTCTGTGCCATTCGACTAAATCAATATATATAAATGCACAATTAATTGTGTGTTTTTGTTAAAGTTTTGTGAACTTTTCGAAAATTTCACCATTAATATACACAATTTATGAATATATCTTTATTAAAATTAACTAAATCTAACATTCTTTTCCAATTAAGTATTATTACTTAAATAGCTATTTCATTTATAGCGAATACTAATCTATCAAGATCAGATTCACTCGTGTAAATATTAGGTGTTACTCTAACTCCATCTATATGCTCATGCTTAATAGCTACTGTGTGAATTTTATACTTATTAAATAGTAACTGATCTATTTCACTACCTGTCATTCCTTTAATACCAAAATTTGCCAAAGCACAAGAATAATTAGAATCAAGAGATGTATTCATATAAACTTTTGGATTGTTTAAGACTTTAGACGCCCAATAGTTTTTTAAGTAATGAAGTCTATCTTGTTTTCTTTTAGTAGTTATCATATTATGAAAGTCTAAAGAATAACCTATAGCCATCTCTTTCGCGAAGCTACGTGTACCTAAAGATTCGAATTTTCTAATATTATCCCCATCTGGTTCATCTGAAGAAAGCAATGCCCAAATATTTTTTATTTTATCTTTCTTTATATACATCAAACCACTTCCGAATGGTGCACATAACCATTTGTGCATGCTAGTGCCAAAGTAATCAGCACCTAATTCCGGTATTTTATAATCTAATTGTGCAAATGAATGAGCGCCATCAACTATTACTTCTATACCTCTTTTATGTGCTTCATCCGCAATTTTTCTGACTGGGATTATCTGACCTGTCCAATTTATAATATGAGTTAGATGGACAATCTTAGTTCTCGTTGTAAATAAATCAGTGTAAAGCTTGACTATACTATCATCATTATCCATGGGTAATGGTAAAATTGCCTTTTTTAATATAACTCCATCTCTTTTAGCTCTTTGATTCCAAGCATTATTCATATTAGGATAATCAAAATTTGATATTACTATTTCATCACCCTTATTCAGATTCAAACCGAATATTATGGTATTTAGTCCTTCGGTACTATTTCTATTAATTGCAATTTCTTCCGGGGAACATCCTGCTAATTGAGCTAGATTTTCTCTTAATGGCTCCCTACCTGCATCTAATATCCTCCACATATAATAAGAAGGCGCCTCGTTTGACATTCTATTATACTTGTCTTGAGCATCTTGCGTTACTTTTGGTTGAGGACTGACACCACCGTTGTTCAGATTCAAAATATTCCTAGACACTGTATATGAATCTCTCACCCAATTCCAAAAAATCTGGTCACTCGCACTCATATCTTTGTCCATTGCTAGATTTTCAAGTGACGCTGCTTTTAAACCACTACTTACAGCTGATTCGATCATAGTATGAATTGATGCAGTTCCTAATATTGCTGCCATATTCTTCACAAAACCTCTTCTAGAAGACATATTATCACTCCTGGTTATTTAGTTCGAACATCTCATATAGCTCTGGTAATATACAATCCCATCCGAATGTATCTTTTAGCTTGACTCTAAAAGCATCTGCTGAATGAGGTTCCCCGTGTACAATGAAAACCTTTTTGGGTTTATATTCTAAGTTACTTAACCAATCAATCAACTCAGATTGATCAGCATGTGCTGAAAGAGCAGTTAAATTATATATCTCTGCTTTTACATTATAATACTTTCCGTAAATTTTAACTTCTGATGCACCTTCTAATAGTTGCCTGCCCCTAGTACCCTCAGCTTGGTATCCAGCAAGCATAACAGTTGTAGTGGGGTCTTCTATATATTCAGTTAAGTAATTCAAAACCCTTCCTCCAGTAACCATTCCGCTTCCAGCAATTATTATTTTGGGTTGCTTATTATCCATAATATTAAGAGTTTCTCTGAAATCCTTTACAATTTTAAAAGCATTACACATTTTTCTACTATCATCTACACTCAATTTGTGCCAGCTTTTATGATCTTTGAATACTTCCAATACATTGTTACCCATTGGACTATCCATTATCATTGGCATCATAGGTATTTTTCCTTTTTCTCTCAATTGCCAAAGTATATACATTAGTGTTTGTGCTCTTTCTACAGCAAAACTAGGTATTATAAGAGTCCCATTTTTTTCATAAGTGTGATGAATTAGTTTGCTTAACTCAACTTCAAGATCTAAATTATCATGAATTCTATCACCATAAGTAGATTCTACAAGTAAATAATCTGCTTTTTGTGGTTTCTTCGGTGATTTTAACAATAAGTCGTTTTTCCTGCCTACATCACCAGAGAAAACAATAATTTCACCTTTGACTTCTAGTTCTATAAAAGTCGAACCTAATATATGTCCGTTATATTGAAACCGTACATTTATCTCTGGAAATAATTCAATCCATACGCCTTCATCTAGCGATTTGAATCGAGAGATTGCATTCTCTGCGTCCATCATATCATAAAGTGGTTCAGCAATTTCATGTTTCGAATAGCCTTCTCTATTAGCCCTTTCAGCTTCTTCTTCTTGGATTTTAGCACTATCTCTTATAATTATCGATGCTATATCTAAAGTAGGATTTGTTCCTCTAATATGTCCATTAAATCCCATATTAACTAATCTCGGTAAAAAGGCTGAGTGGTCCGCATGACCGTGAGTTAATAAGATAATATCTATATCTGAGACTTTTACGGGTGGGTAATTCCAATTTAACAGTCTCAATTTTTTTAGACCCTGAAACATTCCACAATCGATAAGTATTTTTCTGTCACCAGTATCAACTAAATATTTGGAACCAGTTACAGTGCCTGCAGCACCTAGAAAATGTATATTAAGTTTTTGACTCATTTTAGTTAATTCTCCTACATAATTCTCTTGCTTCTTTGAGTATGGCTTTTTGTTTTGAATGTTTTATTCCAATGTGATTTAATAAATCAGGATTTTCGCACAAATGAGTACATAAAACTATTTCTTGCTCTATTAACAATTGTTTTTCCCTACTAGTAATTGATGTTAAACTTGTGATAGGATATAATCCGGATATATCTATTCTTTCTCTGAGACTGCTACCGTGTGGCGTATCCCAACTAACTAATCCCAATCCCGAACAGTTGCCATATTGTATAGCATCGGTTGTAAATCTAGTATTAGTAAATATCCAACCTTTATATATTTTCCCGTTATTTTCAGACTTTTTCTTTCTTTCTTTTTCTACATCGTCGAATCTAGACTTTATATAAAGTGGAATTTTAATATCGCATTTTCTAGCTTGATCACTATGAAATTTACATTCTATTATGTAGTGTTTATTATCTTTTGTTGCTATTACATCTATTTCATGATTGACACAATGACCTTTAACTATTGTCCCAACTTGAATTGAGAATCCCTGATGCTGCAATACTTCGCCAATGTATCTTTCAAATGGATAACCTGTAGGTCCAAGCTCTAGTATAGCTTTTTTCAGTTTATACCGCGCTGCGGTAGGACGTGAGGATTTCCTTAATAATTGGAATGCCTTTTTATATATTTCTTTAGTACTTATACCATCGAAAAGTAAGTCTTTTATATTATTTGTTATGTAGAAAATCGTTTCATCTGATGCTCCTGACCTCTCTAACGAATTTATTAACTTTGATTCATCGAAATGAGCTTTCTCACCTGACATTTTAGTAATGCTAATCGCTTTTTTTTTCATATTTCGGATATTTATATCATTTATAAAACAATATAACAATTCAGTTTATCAAAAAAAAAGTAAAATTTATTTGTATGAATATAGGAGAATCATCTTTAAACACAATCCCTTGCTATACTAGATTTTCTTTGTTTTGTTTTTCAATTCTATTAATTTGTGAATTACATTAATAAATCAAATTAGAAAAATGAAAAAAATTGTTTTATTTATATTAATATTAATTCTTTTAGCTTCTTGTAAAACTCTCCAAAATAATGGTGAAAATTATGTAGCAGATGATATCCCTCCTGTTGGATATAACCCAATATTTGTAACTAATAAAACTGAATATGATAAGAGTAGAAAAGACTCATTACAAATTAATATAAGTAATGTAAGATATGAGGGCAACAAAACTACTGCATTCGTTCATCTGATTAATGATAATAATACTTTGCTGACAAATGCTAGTAATAAAAAAGATATTTGGTGTGAGATAATCGATTCTACTTCATTGGGTGAGAAGGTAATTAAATCAGGGATTGTTGAATACAAAGATGTAAATAGCTCTCCAATAAGCTTGGCAATTGTTATGGATCATTCTGGATCTATGGGTGAAGAAAGAGCAAAGAATATGCAAATTGCTGTTCAAAAACTAATTGAAAACAAAAGAGAACAGGATAGAATAACCCTTATCCGATATGATAATAAAATAGCAATACACGCAGGTCCAGATAAAGATAAAAATACTTTAAAACTAGCTCATCAGATTAATGGATTACAAGGATATGGTAATCTAACAGCTACTAAAGATGCAATTATAAAGGCCGTGTCTACATTAGAAAATGAGCCACTAACTCATAAAAGAGCTGTTGTGGTTTTTACTGATGGATATGACAACTCTTCAAAACTTGGGATAGATGATGTAGTCAAATCAGCAAGAGAGAAAAATATATTTGTTTCGACGGTTGATTACGGGTATAATGTAGATGAAAAAATGCTTCAAGAAATAGCTAATAGGACTTATGGAATATATCATCATATTTATCTTACACACGAATTTAATTATGTTTTTGAGGATGTATATACTAGATTAAATAACTATTATCTTATTGAATATGATGTAGATAGTTTTGGTGAGCACAAATTAAAATTAAAAATATGTATAGACGGTAAAGAGTATATCGATGAATATAGTTATAATAACACTCCTCCTGTAGGTAGTTTGGTATTACTCAATGTTCTTTTTGACCACGATAAATCGACGTTGAAAAAAGAATCAAAGAATGCAGTAAAAATGTTAGCAGATTATATGAAATCTAATCCGACACTGAAAATCGAATTACACGGCCATACTGATAACACTGGTAATCCAGAATACAATCTGAAACTATCTGACAAAAGAGCTGAAACTGTCAAAAATGAACTTGTAGCTCTTGGCATAGATGATAATAGAATAAGTTTCACTGGTCACGGTGATACTAAACCGATAGCAGATAATAATACTAATGACGGAAGGGCTAATAATAGAAGAACTGAATTCTTATTAAAATAATATTTATTTATTAAAATCAATTTTTACTATTATAGGACAATGATCTGAAACTTTTTTAGCTTCATTCTCATCAAACATAGTATTTATATCTATCATAGCAAGAGTAGATGCAACGACTTTGTTTTTAATAGGTTTACTTACTATTATATGATCTATTGATTTCCAAATTGAGTATTTACAGCTCATCATATCACTAGTCAAAAAATCGAATTCATCATTTTCGAGAGCGGTAATGTTACTATTGTTTTTAGAGGGATTATCATTGAAATCACCTAGCAATATCACATCCTCGTCTTTTTTATCGAGTATTAGTTTCTTTATTTCATCTACCAAGATTAATGATTGTTCTTTCCTTATATCAAAACTCCTAGACTTTTTAAAAGGGGTATCATCGTATCTAGAAGTAGATTTGAAGTGGAATGAACCAACAAAGAAATCATATCCATTATGCTTACAATAAGCTACAAGACCTGGTCTAAGATCTTCATTCCCTAAGGATATTGCATCTAATTGGTAAGTATTCAAGACTTGTATTTTCTTGCTGATTATAAGGGCAGTTTTCTGCTCCTTTGGATACGAAGAAATAAATATATTATATTTCGTAGTATCAACTATATTTTGAATTGCTTTTGAGTTTTCTATTTCTTGCAAAGCTAATATGTCTGCATTGATAGCTGTGATGACTTGATTTATATTTCTTATGTCATCTTTAGTTCTAGGTTCTTTATCATCTAATCCATCTCCTAGCCAGGCAATGTTAAAAGTACCTATAGTAATTTCATTATTAGAACCACAACTCGTGAGTAATATTAAAGAAGTAATTACTAATAAGAGAGTTCTCATTTTCTAGTGAATATTGATTTTACAATATGACCAGCCATTTGTGGGTTTTCATTAAGTCTTCTTATAGAATATCCATACCAATCTATACCATACGGCGTATAAACTCTTACTTTGTGTCCATTAGCGATAAGTTTTGCTCTTAGGGATTCAGTTACACCAAGTAACATTTGAAATTCATATTTATCTTTTGGGATTTTTTTCTCTTTGATCATATTCTCAGCATAATTTAAAAGCAAATCATCATGAGTAGCTATACATGTGTAGTAACCATTTTCAAACATATACTTTAATAATTCTTTGTAATTATCACGTATCTTTTCTCTATCCTTATACGCTAAAGAAGGTGATTCGTTGTAAATTCCTTTACAAAGTCTAGTACTAGGAGCAAATTTACTCAAAGCTTTTATGTCGTCCATACTTCGTTTTAAGTAAGCTTGTATTACAAAACCTACATTGTCGAATTCTTCGGCTCTTAACTTTTTGTAGATATCTAATGTCTTAGTTGTGTACGGAGTATTTTCCATATCTAATCTTACAAATAAACCAAGTTCTTTGGCCTTAGCAACTATACTTTTGATATTGCTATAAGCGAAATCAAAATCTATTTCTAATCCCAATGATGTCGGTTTTATTGACAAATACGAATTCAAAGAATTTTCTTTTATAGCATCTAAAACAGCAAAGCTCATCTCTGTTTCTTTTGTAGCTTGTTGTCTCGAATTAACGAATTCACCTAAAGTGTCTATCGTTGTACAAGCTCCTTTAGCTTCTAGTAATTTACAAACTTTGACTGCTTCCTCTAGGGTTGCTCCTGCTATATATTTCTTTGCAAATAAATAGATGAAGGACTTAGGAAATAGAGGTAAAGTCTTTGTAATTAGTTTGTTTATCATATATGATTATCCCAAAAAAAAATCCGCAATCGAAACAATTTCAATTGCGGAAATTAACTAAAATTCTATTAAAACTATCTAACAACTTTTAGTTGTTGAACGTCTTTGTATTTATCCGTCTCTATCATTACATAATAAGTACCAGTTGGCAGTTCAGTAATATCTATTTCTAAAGGTGTTTGACCAGTTCCATAATATTTATCACCTATTGTTTGATATACTCTACCATCATAGCCAACTATCCTAATATTGGTTCTCACTAAATGGTTTCTCGAATTGTTTACAGTTAAAGTAAATGTATTACCAGCTGGATTAGGCACAATTGATTCTATAGTAAACATATTTGAATACGATTTGCCAACGCTAGATAGCCCCTCGAAATAGAATACTCCAGTTTCACCAATTGGCGTGTCATTACCTGTGACTTGAGCTCTCAACTCTCCCAACTGTCCTGGTACTATAGTTGCATCAAAATCCCAAACAAATTGATTATTTTGCAAGTCGACTTTGTTATTAAACTTAGTTATCTGTTTCCATTCGCCCGACTGATCAGCTCTGTAGTATAACTCAAATTCACTATTCACAAAATCAGTATTGAATTTTATAGTATGCTTTTTTAAGTTAGAATTCAAAGTATCATTCGTCATTGGACTCGAAAAATCAACTGTTTCTTTACCTAAAGTAAAAGGAACAGTAAGGTTTACATTAGGGAATTCTTTTGACTCTACAAGTAAAATAGCCTTATCAGTTGCAATATCTGGAAAATCAACATTGTTAAGTGAACTAATATCACCACTACCAATGCTCTCAAAACTTTCTCCATTATTCGTAGATAATTTGATATTTACTTCACCTACATTATATCTGACCCAACTAATTCTATGTTTCGTAAGATATCCTAACCTTTGTCCTGGTTTAGGAAAATCTGCAACTATAGAAAAATCTGTGACATTAAAAGATAATTCACTTTGATCAAATACAGATGGATCATTAGCAGATTCTATTCTAACCATATATTGAGTACCTACATTCGAAGGTATTGTCCAAGTATATAGAGTATCTTTGTCTGTATTTGCTTCGCCAATCTCATTCCATGTCTCACCTCTGTTGCTTGAGTAGAATAGTTTGGAAGTACTCACATTAGCTGCATTGAATGCAATTGTTTCTTGAGAGCCAGCGAAATATTCTTCTCCACCTATTGGGCGTACTAGTCTTACTACTGGTTCTTTTGGTATTGTAACACAACTCTTCAAAGCATCTTTTGCAGATTTTCTTATTCTTTCTACCATTCGAGGATGAAATTTGAATTCAATTCCACCACCAAAATGACAATAACTCATAATCGTGCCATTCGGCTTAGTTCTTCTATCATTATTAGAAATACAATATGCGTCATCAGCTAAAGAAGCAGAAACGCATGAGTCAATAATACTTTCACCCATTTGTGGCCAACCACAGAAGTGTGTATGAGGACATCCGAAATTATGACCAAACTCATGAGCCGCTACTTGAACGTCCTGAGAGAATGTTACTCTTGGAAACTCTACTCTTCCGACCATACCGAGTGCTGAATAGCCTTGATTCGTATTGCATAGTGTACCACTATAATTTTGACCTGAGTAAGCAATACCTAAAGTTGATGAACCTGATGGTTGTCTAGAATTATCAGAGAATAACGTCGCCAATACTCTATCTTTCGCTTCATTCGAACGAGCAAGCCATATATTTCTCATAGAACTTAGCTTAGTTTGTAGACCTTCTCCGAAGTTACTATAGTATGGATCTTGGAATGGGTCATTAAAAATAGTAATATCACTAACTTTTATTATTACAGCAGCTTCTCTTGTGTATATTCTCGATACTGCTGACATCACATTCTCTATATAGTCGATCGTTCTTTGTAGTGCTTCTTCGTGTTGTTCAGAAGTCATCGACTCAAACCAAGATTCCCAATTATTTCTACTAGTGCCCATTACAAATGAACTAAACATTATATATAATTCGAAATTACCGTCAGCTGCAATCTTTACCTCGTAAAGATCATTTTTCTGTACTTCGTTATTTTTATCATGATCATGAAAATCAATTAGCTCTGGTTGAAAATCAGAAAATTCATCCATTCCACAAACTTCTGAAGCCTTTTCGTTCAACAAACCAATAGTTGTTTCTGACACATTATGAGGTATTTTAACACCTCCCAAACTAGATAAATCAGATGACACATCATACATTTGGCCAGCTACATCTTGGATAAATCCGATAAGACCTAGACTAGAATATGAAATATAAACATCAGAATTCGGCTGACCGTCAATATGTCCATAGTATCTAGCATTATTTTTAGATTTGTAATCTACTTTTTTTCCATCTTTGAAATACTTGATATTGATATCATTCGAAAATGCACTATTGTGTTTCGAAAGAACTAATTTGACAGAATAGTCAGGTCTGATTGGAAAATTATTTATTACTATATGAGTAGCTCCAGAGTTGAATATCTCTTTAGCTTTAGTATCTAAAATATCAAAGTCATAACGGTTTAAGTCAGACTGAACTAAACTGTTTTTGTTATTCTTTAACACAAATTCGGAAGCATCAAATTCTTTTGCTTCAGTTTTTATAGTGAATGCTGTTAATATGATCAGCACCAACATTAATTTTAAATTTCTCACCCAATTCCTCTTAAACTTATTTATTAATTAATTTTTCAACTTCTGTTACAACTAGAGCATGAATAGTTTTTACATCTTGGTTGCCATCTATAGTTACGAATCTAGACTCTTTTTTTGCTAGCTCATTATAACCATTTATTACTTTATTGTAGAATTCATCGCCCGAAAGCTCCATTCTATCCCTAACTTTTTCTATATCTCTATTCAGTCCTACACTTCTTTCTATGTTTAGGTAAAAAGTCATATCTGGTAAGACACCTAAACTACCTATTTGGTTACTTTTTTCGATAATTTCCATATCAATTCCTCTACCGTAACCTTGATATGCTGTAGTAGAGTCAAAGTATCTATCACTTAGCACTATCCTTCCTTGCTCAAGTGATGGTTGGACTATTGTCTTAACCAAATCTGCTCTAGCCGCTTGGAATAATAGCAGCTCTGATATGTCCGATACTTCTAACTTTTTATTCAATAGGACAGCCCTGATATATTCGGATAACTCAGTTCCACCTGGTTCTCTTAATGTAACTACTTTATGCCCATTCTTAACTAAGTACTCTCTTAGTAGCAATATCTGAGTGCTTTTTCCTGAACCATCTATCCCTTCGAATGTAATAAACATATTTCCACCGCTGAAAAAAACTTAAATTTACGTAATTATTATTAAAATTTAAAAACTTGCTATTTTTTATTCATATCTATAATTATAACAAATTCGCCTTTGAGTGTCAATTCATTAAGCCGAGTTTGTATATTTTCTATTGTATCGAATATATATTCTTCGAACTTCTTTGTCAGCTCTCTTGCCAAACAGATATTGAAATCTTCTTCTTTCATCTTATTCAGGTCTTTCATAAATCTTTTCACTCTGTTCGGTGATTCGTACATGACTAACGTGCCGCTCTCTTGTAGCAGGGATTCTATAAATTTCTTTCGTCCCTTAGTATTAGGGACGAATCCGAGGAATTTAAATTGGTGAGAAGGGAAACCAGATGCACTTATAGCAGTCACAAATGCACTAGCACCAGGTAAAGCAATCACATCTATTCCTTCTTCTCTACACTTACGTACCAATGGAAATCCTGGATCAGATATCAATGGAGTTCCTGCGTCACTTACCAGTGCTACTGCTTTCCCACTAAATATCTCATTTACTAGAAAATCTGTTTTTTGTGATTCGTTATGTTCATGATAACTTATCATAGGAGTGTTTATCTTGTAGTAGAACAGTAACTTACCAGTTACACGAGTATCTTCGCAAGCTATTACATCTACACTTTTCAGTATTCTTATTGCCCTAAATGTCATATCATCCATATTACCGATAGGGGTGGGTACTATGTATAATGCCGGTTTAACTTCTTCTGCCATTTCGCTCTCTTAACTTCTTGAAAAAACCCTTCAGTAGTTCTGAAGATTCTGTCTCGTAAATACCGTAATGAACTTCACACTTATGGTTTAGCTTTTCGTTATTAGTTATATTCATAATACTGCCACAAGCTCCAGACTTTGGGTCTGCTGTTGCTATGAATAGCCGATTAACCCTTGACAACACAATGGCACCAGCACACATAGAACATGGCTCTAATGTGATATACATATCACAGTCTAGTAAATGCTTGTAACTTATGCTTTTCTGTGCTTCTCGAATTGCCAATAACTCTGCGTGAGCAGTCGAATCACTGTCTATCTCGACTCTGTTGTGACTCTTAGCTATTATATCTCCTTTATATACTATAACACAACCAATGGGAACATCTCCGTATTCAGCTGCTTTTTTCGCCTCTTCCAAGGCAAAGCCCATATATTTATAATCTATTTCAGTCAATATTTATTTATTCTCTAAATTAAATTATATTTGTTGCGTCTAGTGTGCATTATCTAAATTAAAAATTTGTGTCTTATTATGAATGAAATGTTAAAAATTGCAATAGTTACGAAAAACGGTGAATCAATTGTCGGAACTTTCGGATCATCACAATACTTTAAAGTATTTGAAATAGAAAACGATAAAATTGTGAACGAAGAACTAAGAGAAGTTTATGTAGATAAAGCTGACGAGGAAGTTCCTACACTTATATCTAAGAATAGTGGCGGCAGTGGTATGGGTCAATTCTCATTGACAGTAGTAGATGCAAGCAAAGACAAACACATGAGAATAGCAAAATCTATATCTGATTGTCAAGTAGTAATTGCTCGTGGTATGTGTGCTAATGCTTGGGACAGTATAGAGCAATTCAAGATGGAACCTATCATCACTACGAACAAAGACTTCGAAGAAACAGTCCACCAATACCTAGATAACTCGCTAGTAAATCATAAAGATAAAGTTCATTGATTATTTAGTTGAAAAGTCATGAATCCATTAATTAATACGATGTAACATGATTAGATCAGTATTTAAAATTGTAATACTTCTTTTGTTATCTGTATTTTTAAGTTGTAACGATGAAAAACTGGAAATTGGGAAAGTAGAAGTTTGGGATTTAGCAGCGAATCTCCATAATGAAGAGGTAAAGTTTTACTTCCTTGGACTACAATCATTGGGAAATGAGTATGAAATTTATTTATCCGAACATTTGAGTGGCAAAAAAACTGAAATTGAACTTGAAAGTATAGACGGTTATGATATAAAATTCATAACTTTGAAATCCTTGCAGTTGATGATGAATACTTTAAAAGTTGACATTCAAAAAAACAATGTGATTACAATCAATAAAAATTTTGGACTTGAGTTTTCTACTATTTCATTCAACGAAATAGATTCAAAAATTGATGTGAAAATTATATTTAGAAATTCTGAACCCAATTTATATATGATTGGTGACAAATATAAATTGAATAAAACTGAACCTAAAAATTAAAATCTAATAAATGAAAAAATACGATTTAGCGATTATAGGTGGGGGGATATCGGGTCTCTCTGCTGCCTTGATACTCTCCGCTGGAATCAAGGATAACGAAAACTTAAAAGATAAGAAAATCTGTGTAATAGACGCAGGTGGCTCTGACGCTTTGAAGGCACAGTTCTTCAATGCTCCAGGTGTGAAGCAAGGTACTTCTGGCAAAAAAGCTATACAGAAATTAGTAGATCAAGTTCAAAGCTACGGCAAAGCTAAAATTCATAATGGCAGAATTACCGAAATAGTGAAAGCGGAAGACTCTTTTATTATCAAAACGAAAAAAGGGAAGGAATACTCGGCTTCAAGTCTATTACTCGCAACTGGCTTCAGAAGTTGGGATATAGTAGGGTTAGAACTACCTTTGAAGAGGTTCACTCGAACAACTAATGATTCTCGAGTTGCTATAGAACACACAGAATACAAAGTCAGTGACAATATCTACGTTTGCGGTTTGCTTGCCGATGTTAGCTCTCATTACCCGATTGTTGCCGGCACTGGTGCTCAAGCCGCTATCAATATAATGTACGATTGGACAGGGGAGTGGATAGTTATCCATGATAAATAGGATACCACGTGAGGTATACCACGTCACTCAGAGGAAGCGAAGCGACCGAAGAGTCTAGGAGAACTGCTATAGTTCAATATTTATGGGACTAAAGTCCAAGTGGTTTGGAATGATTTGCTATCCGTAGGCTAAAGCCAATAGCAAAACATCGAACTATGCTCCTTTGGAGGAGCTATCAGAACTTGTTCTGACTGAGGAGGATGAAATGCGTTCATTGAGCACAGTCGAAATGAAAGCATTTCATTAATTATTCCTTTTGAGACTGCCACGTCGCTTCGCTTCTCGCAGTGACACATCTAATTAAATCCTCAAAAGACTTTCGCCAAATCACTCCACAATCAAAACCAGTATAACCTTCATATTCTATGAATAAATCCTAACTAATAACTTCCGTTTGTAGTTCTCGAAATACTTTTGGATATTTGTCTTATTGAAGTCCACCTCTCTTCAATATAAAAACATTACAAATTATGAATAAGTACAGAAGGATAATCCATATAGATATGGATGCATTCTTTGCTTCCGTAGAGCAAAGAGATAATCCAGCACTCAGAGGTAAACCCATAGCTGTTGGTGGTATGCACCGCGGAGTTGTGGCTGCCGCAAGCTACGAAGCTCGAAAATTCGGAGTTCGTTCGGCTATGCCATCGCACCAAGCACTCAAACTTTGCCCTCATCTGATATTCGTCAATGGACATTACAATGCTTACAAAGAGGCCTCGAACAAGGTTATGAAAATACTCCGTCAGTACACCGAGCTAATTGAGCAAGTTTCTATAGATGAAGCATATATAGATATAACTGACTACAAACCTGATGAAGTAACTGCCAAAGAAGTAGCCATAGAAATTCGGAGTAAAATAAAAAAAGAAGTGAATCTTACCGCTTCTGCTGGTATTTCGTTCACTAAGTTCCTTGCAAAAGTGGCTTCTGACTGTAATAAACCCGATGGTTATTATGTTATCCATCCCAATAAAGCTGAGCTATTTGTAAGGCAATTAGCTGTGGAGAAAATCCCTGGGGTGGGTAATGTGAACAAGCAAAAGCTAAACAAAGCTGGTATATACAAGGGTGAAGACATATTGAAAAAAGGCAAGATTAACATGGCTTTGGAATTCGGAAAAACGGGAGTATATCTTTACAATCAAGTAACTTTTGCCCACAATAGCCCAGTAATACCAAAACGCCTACGCAAGTCAGTTGGCAAAGAGCGTACATTTAACGAGAATATTGATGACCCAAATGAAATGTTAGATAAGCTCCACGGCATAATAGAAAAACTAGCCGAATTGCTTGAGAAAAAGAATATAGCTGGGAAGACTATAACCCTGAAAATAAAGTACCACAACTTCGTAGTAAACACTAGAAGCAAGACTATGGACGAGTATATATCTACCACTCCCGAGATGTATAACGCTATCTACGAACTATTGCGAATGCCGAATTTCCCAGATGAACCTGTTAGACTTTTGGGAGTGCAATTGTCTAATCTGAATATTAATAAAAATGAGAGCAGGCAGTTATTGCTGGATTTTTGAATTCAAATATTTATTTTTATAATAAATTAATATCCACTATTTGATGCTTAATTGTAACCAATTAGGTATATACTTACTTCAGCTAACCTCAAAATACGATAACATACCTTGTAATAGGCTATTCAATGGGCTTGATTGTATGAGATTGTTAATCAAAGTAAAGAGATATAAGTCAAAGTAAGTATAATTTGTCCTATATTTTGTCCTAAATGTAATTTCTTTTATATTGAATCCATATTAATAATAAATTATAGATAATATGTTTTCAATACGGAAATACCTAGCTCATGCAAATAAGGAAAAGAGCAGTATAATATTCAGTATAAGTGATAAAAAAAGACTTAAGCTACCATCAGCTATTTCAATTGAAACAAAATATTGGGATTCAAAATTACAGCGTGTTAAGACAGCTCATCCGAACTCATTTAATCTTAACTATATTCTAGATCAAAAATTTAAATTTCTAAATGAATTGTGTGCGGAACATTATAAAAACTATAATGAATTAAACTTTGATGAGTTAAAACATTCAATTAAGAAATTCAATAATAATGAATCAGAAAAAAGTATAACATTGATAAATCTCATAGATGAATATTTAAAAGAAAGGAAAATAGAAATTAACCTAAAAGAAAGTTCAGCAACTGTATATAAGTCATTCAAGAACACAGTTATTAAATTCGAATTACTAACAAAAAAAGAAGTATTAGTAGACCAAATAGAAAAGACCTTTCAATTGGAGTTTAAAGATTACCTTTCTAAAATAGGTAATTCAGATAACACAATAAAATCAAAGTTTATAATATTAAATACGTTGTTAAACTACGCTTACGATAAAAAGTATATTAATAACCAAGAATACAAAAAATTCAAAATTAAAGGACATAAAACGGATTCAGTCATTTTAACCGATGATGATATTAAAAAAATACATGCATATGAAACTAATAGAAGAACTCAGATCGATATTAGAATTAAATTTTTAATTCAAATATATACAGGCTTACGATTATCTGATCTGATGCGTTTAACGGATGATAAAATTGATTTGAAAAACAAAATAATTACGATAATTACAAAAAAAACTAACAAAGAAATAGTGATTCCAATTAGTAAAAAGCTGACGAAGATTCTTGAAAATATAAACGTATCTAACCTGATTAAAGATCATGGCGCTTCCCATTATAACTCAAAGTTAAAACGACTTTTAAGAGACGCTGGATTAACCGAGACTGTAGTAATTACAGAATTTAAAAACAATATTCAAATTGAACATAAGTTACCGAAATATGAAGTAATATCTTCTCATACTGCTCGACGTACTTTTATAACAAAACTTATACAGAGTGGTTTGTCTCCATCAGAAATTATGATCATAACGGGACACACTTCAAGATCTTCATTAGATAAGTATATTAGAATACCTGATTCTGATGCAATTAAAGCAGTAAGGAATAAAATAGATAGTTGGTGATGAGATGTAGAAAATAATATAATAATAAAATATTATTCTTTTCAAGTAAATAGAAGGACTAAAACTAGATGTTTAATATTTACTACGATTTAAGTGTATTGAATTTCAAAGATATTAGTTTTTCTATTCCACCACAATCACACTCTTAGTAATAGCATCGTACGGAGTAATCAATCGAACTTGATATAAACCACTTGGTATATTCATTGTGTTTATCTGCATCTGTTTCGACTTAGTAGATTGCGTCCACTCATCGCTATAAATCACTCTACCATCTGTAGCCACGAGCTCTAGCTTCATCGACCCTTGTACTCCAGTGGAGATGTCTATGTTCAACTGTTCATTTGCTGGATTTGGGCTTATACTTAGAGTTGTTGGATCTACAAACTGTATGCTTCTAAAGTCAAACACACAAACAGAATCTATGTATATCTTCCCAGGTTGTTCTATCACTTCTATGTATGGATTTGTGAAGTTATAACTAGGAAATGTAATATCATATTCTAGGTCATCGGATAATAGGATTGTTCCAGTCAGATTGTGGATACTAGTTTTTGTTTTATTGATTGGCTGATTCTGAGTTATAGTATAACTATCATTAGTAAAAAATGCTGTTCTATCTACATCCGTAGTAATGCTATACTCCTGAGTTGGTAAATCAGTTTCACATTCCAAATAAATTGGTACAGTTTCTGTTTGTCCGATTTTAGTGTATATGTCAGTTGTGCTGATAGTAGTTTTTGTATATACTCTTGCTGTGACAGGTATAGTGATTACTGTGTCGCACGGTTCGATTATGCTAATATCAATGCTGTTGTTGAATGGTCCTAACTGTGTTGGTACAAAGTTGTAATTGAATGTATATGCTTGTCCATCAGCAATCGTTTGACCATTAGCTAAAGTTATCTCAAACCCACTATTGTTAATGATAGTTGTATTGTCCGATTTGGTCTCTGTTATATAAACCTTACCGAAATCTATACTTCCTTTGCTAATATCGAAGCTCAATTCATATTTTTCTACTTCGAATGTTTCTGTTGCTGTGCATCCGTTCTCATCTGTAACTGTTAGTGTATATGTTCCTGCTTCCGTAACTTCTATTTCTTTTGTTATCTCATTCGTTGACCAGAGGTATTCAGGGAAGTCTTCGCTAGATGCTAGTGTTGCAGTTTCATTACTACAAATAATATCCTCACCCAATATATCAAACTCTGGTGTTGGACTTTCGTTTACAGTATACTCAGCCGTTCCTACACATCCAGCTTTACTTACGGTGACAGAATAAGTCCCAGCTTGGTTAACTACTATTACTGGAGTTGATTCGCCATTGCTCCAAAGGTAGGTATAACTTGGGTCGTTGGGTAGTGCGGTTAGGGTAGCTGATTCACCAGAACAGATGTTGCTTCCCGTGATTGTGGGTTGTAAGTTGTCTTCTACCTTTATTGCTATTTCTGTACTGTCAACACAACCAGTTCTAGTGTCGGTAATGATTAGCTTGTATGTACCTGAACTATTAACATAGATGCTCTTTGTTGTAGCTCCTGTGTTCCACTCGTAGCTATAATAAGGAACATCGTATTTAGATTCTAGTAAAGTAGAGTCACCTTGACATATTGAAGTTGGTGTTGGCTTTAGTTGTGCTTGTACTTTGGGATGATATGTTATATCTATTGTATCTGATAAAGTACATCCTTTACTTGTTTCTACTGTTAGAATATATCTTCCAGTTTCATTTATCTCGATCGATTTGCTAGTTTCATCTGTATTCCAATGATAGCTGACATAATCTTGGTTGGCACTTAAAGTAAGCTCTCCGTCATAGCATAGTTTATTCCCACCAAGTATTTCTAAATATAGCTCTTCATTTTCGATTTCAATAGAAACACTACTTGAATCAACACAACCTTGGAATGAAGTTACGTATAACGTATAATTACCAGCTTTATCAACTTCTATTATTGGTGAGTTTTCTCCTGTGCTCCACCTGTATTCATATCTTTCAACTATATTATCTGCTTCTAATCTATATCTTTCTCTTTCGCAATCGCCAGTTAGTTTGGTTGAAACTATCTCTACCTTTGGTAGCGTATCTACATATAGATTGACTATTCTCTCACGGTTATAGCCTAGCGTATCAGTCCAAGTAATATAATA
>Ga0209573_1000486_pt1 | contig 83405 bp, 64 predicted proteins | sample TNRBio252014_DNA_FD_185870 | JGI IMG/M metagenome (GOLD analysis project Ga0209573, IMG submission 185870) | Wastewater treatment Type I Accumulibacter community from EBPR Bioreactor in Madison, WI, USA - TNR Reactor_6/25/2014_ DNA (SPAdes)... | ecosystem: Engineered > Bioreactor > EBPR >... | reverse complement strand
CGAAAAGGCAGTGGCCTACACGCGCAGCGTCTACGAGATCTCCGCACAGTCAAAGGAAGAAATCTCCAAGCTTCTCGAAGCGCAGTTTTCCGATTTCCAGAAGCAGGTCTTTGCGCTGATGGAACAAGCCGCCAAGAGTTCACCGGTCGGTTCTGATGTTGCCCTTTCCGCCGTCAAGTCAGCCATCGCTTCGGCGACGTCGGCCTTCGACAGCATGAACAAAGCCGCCAAGCAGGTTGCCGACATCGCCGAAACCAATGTCGCCGCGGCGACCAACGCAACGGTCAAGGCGGTTGGCGCCACCGCCGCGGCTGCCAAGAAATAGGCTTCTGACTGAGTCTTGACTATCTACGGCGGGAGCAGAGACGCAGCGTGTCGCCGCGTTTCTGTAACGCCCCTCATTACGACCAAACACGGAGATATACACATGAACACCATCGATCTCGAAAAACTGGCCGAAAGCCAGAAAGCCAACGCCCAAGTCATGATGACTCTGGTGCGCACGGCCTTCCACGGCATGGAGCAACTCTCTGCCCTCAACCTTGCCGCCAGCCGTGAGCTGTTCAACAACAGCGCCAACGGTGCGCAGCAGTTGATGGACATCAAGGATCCTGCGCAATTGAAGAGCCTCGCCGGTTCAATGGCCCAACCCAATGTCGACAAGCTTCTCGAGTACTCGCGTGGCCTCTACGATCTGTCCGCCAACATGCAGCGCGAAATCACGTCAGTGATGGAGCAGCAGTACAGCAGCATGGCCCAGAAAGCGGCCGGCCTGGTTGGCACGGGAGGCGTTCCCACGCCGATCGCCGGTGACGTCTTCGGTGCCGCCATGAAGCAGATGATGAACGCTTCCAGCACAGCTTTCGAAAACATTTCGCAGATGTCCAAGCAGATGACCGAAATCGTCGACACCAATGTCAAGGCCCTGAGCGCCGCCACGACCAAGGCCGCCTCAGCGCTGACCCCAAAGGCGTAAGTCAGTAGCCGCCCTTCGCGGCTGCACAGAAAGGACCCCGGCTATGCCGGGGTTTTTTTGTCTACGGTCGCCGCGTTTTGTCGGTTGTCAGTGCTGTCAGTGCCCTCGCTGTCGTCAGCGGCCGCGTTCTATGATCGCCATTGCCAGTCGATACCCCGCCGCTCGACCTCCAGGCGGATGCGACTCATCGCCTGATCGACCAGTGCGTGCTCGCCTTCGACGCCCAATTCGAGGTGCCGCCTTTGTCCGTCCGGCCCTATCGACGGCAGGCTGAACAGCCGCAGCGTCGGAAAGTCGGCGACGATTTCTTCCATCAGATCGAGCAGCGCACTCTCGTAGCTGTTGGCACCCGTCAGCAGGAACGCTTGCTCAACGCTGGCCAGGGAATCGAAAAGATCGCTGTAGAAGGTTTCGAGTGCCCATTCGACCATCGGATGCGCCATTTGTGGAAATCCGGGCACGAAGTAGTGATCGCGAATGCGAAAGCCCGGGATGCGATTGAACGGGTTCGGAATGATGTCCACGCCGCGCGGGAAAGTGCCCAGCAGCAGGCGAACATCGTTGATCTGGTCGCCAAAACGGGCGCGGATTTCGCGTTCCGCATCGGGATGCAGAACCAGGTCCACGCCCAGCGCTTCCGCCGCGGCCTGCCGCGTCCGATCGTCGGGCGTGTTGCCGATGCCGCCAAAGCTGAAAACCACATCGCCAGCGGCCAGGCTGCGGCGCAGCGTGGCCGCGATACGCGCGCGCGTGTCGCCCAGGTATTCGACCCACGACAGGCGCAGTCCACGCGCGGCGAGCAACTCGGCGACCTTGGCAAAGTGCTGGTCGACGCGTTTGCCCGACAGGATCTCGTCGCCAATGATCAGCGCCCCGAAGCTCCTCATTTCACCTCCTCGATTTTCGGCTGCTCATCGATCACCGCCACCAGCGCTCCCTGGCGCAAACCCCGTAGCGCCTCGAGGCAGTAGTGCGAATAGGCCAGCGCCGCCAGTGTCGGCGTCAGCAGGCCGAGCAGCGGAATGTGCGCCAGCAGCGCCAGGGTGATGCCGAGCACCAGTAGCGGGATGCCGTGCTCACGCCTGAGCGCACGCCATTCCTGGTCGGTGGCATGTACAGTGAGCGCATCGAAAGCAAAGGTGCGTCGCGTCAGCCAGGCCATCCACAGGATCGGCAGCACCAGCCCCAGCCCGGGCACCAGCCATAGCGGCAGGGTCAGCAGCATGCCGACAATGTACAGCAGCAGCGCAGCGACACTGTTCCAGGCCCCCGCGACGACGCTGTCCTTGCCGACTCGTGCCAGTTCGGGGTAGTCGGCCAGGGCGACATGATTGAGCAGCAGTGGCATCACGAAAATCGCCGCCAGCAGCAAGGCGGTGATGAATGCCGCCGCGAGAATCAGCAGCCAGCCGCCGAGCACCGCGCCGAGCTTGGCCAGCCACACCGCTCCCCAGCCAGCCAGCCAGGTCATCGGTGGTTGCTCGACGAGGGTCGCAATCAGGCTTTCCAGCGCAAACACCATCAGCGCGATCCAGATTACCAGCGCCACCGCCGCCGGCCCGAAAAACATTAGCCAGACGCGCCCACGCCCAAGCGTGCGCAGGCTGCGTCCCAGCGCAAGAACAATTTCAGTCACTTAGTCACTCTCCATCTCTTACGATCTGACGATCGTTTGGCGATCACTGGATACCCTCCCACATTTTCTGCAGCCGCTTGCTCGACACCGGCACCGGTGTGCGTAGTGCTTGCGCAAAGAGGTGCACACGCAATTCCTCAAGCAACCAGCGGAACTGTTCGACCTGCGCGTCGCTGACCCCCTGTTTGGCCAGCACGGTTGCGCGTCGTTGATAGGCGGTCCATAGCGGCAGGTACTCCTCGGTCAGCAGACGTGCGTCGCGAGCCGCGCCATGGGCGCCGCCGGTCTTCAGCTTGTCCAGGCGCACGGCGATGGCGTTCAGATAGCGGGGATATTGTTGCAGACGTTCGAAAGGCGTGTCGACCACGAAACGTTTGCCGATCAGCCGCGCCAGTTGTCCCTCGATGTCATGCACGGTGCTGCCGTAGGCCTTGAACGCTGGCAGCTTCTTGTGCAGCGCCAGCCAGTCGCCGAGAATCTGACCGACCAGGCGGCATACCTCCTGCGCCAGCAAGCCCAGCCGCGGTTTGGCTTCCACGCAGCGGGCGTTGAAACTCGCCGCGTCGGTCGGCCAGGGCTCTTGAAGACAGGCGCGCGTGAAAGTCAGTTCCAGCAACTGCCGTCGCAGCTCGTCGAGCGTCCCCAGCGCCATGAACTGCATCGCCATCTGCGTCAGTGCCGGCAGGTTCTTTTCGAGGTACTTGATCTGCTCGCGAAACTGCAGCATGAACAGTCGCAGCAGCCCCCGCGAATGTGCCTGCAGCGCCTCGTCGGGCGAATCGAAGACGCATACCGAGACGCTGTCGCCGTCGTCGGTCAGTCCCGGGTAGCCGAAAACCGTCTGGCCGCCGCCGACCTCGACTTCAATCAGCTCGGTCAACTCGCCGAAACCCCAGTCGGTCATTCCCGAAAATTCGGCCGGCGTCTCGTGCAGCTCGGCGAACTCCTGCTTCGCCTCGCGTCCCCATTCGCTGCGCAGTTCGCTCAAGCTGCGGCTCATGCCAAGCTGGCGGCCGTTTTCGTCGACCAGGCGAAAATTGAAGCTTAGATGAGCCGGCACCGCGTCAGGGCGAAAAGCGTCGGGAGTGACGTCCCAGCCGCGCGCGTTCAGCCCGCGTGTTTGCAGGATGAAGTGGACCAGTGCGCTGACCAATGGCTTGTCCGTCGGCGGCACCTGCTCGACGAACTCGTTGGCGAAGTCAGGCACCGGCACCAGCTTGGCGCGAATCCGCTGGGGTAGCGTTTTCACCAGCTGCTGCACTTTTTCCTTGAGCAGTCCCGGTACCAGCCACTCGCAGCGTGCGCCAGGGATCTGGTTCAGCTGCGCCAGCGGCAGGGTCAGCGTCACGCCGTCGCGAGCGCTGCCGGGTTCAAAGTGGTAGGCCAGCGGGTAGTCGACGCCACCGAGTTGCAGTTGATGCGGAAAAGCCTCGCTGGTGATGCCGGCGGCTTCGTGGCGCATCAAGTCCTCGCGCACCAGGTGCAGCAAGCGCGGTTGCTCGCGTTCGGCGCCGCGCCGCCACTTGTCGAAGCTGGCGCCGCAGTAGATTCCCTCGGGGATGATCTGGTCGTAGAAGGCAAAAATCAGTTCGTCGTCGACCAGTACGTCGGGTCGGCGCGACTTGTGCTCCAGGGTCTCGATGTCGAGCACCAGTTGCTGATTGTTCTGGAAAAAATCCCAGCGCCGAGCGAATTCTTCACTGACCTCGCCGGCGACCAGGGCGTCGCGGATGAACAGCTCGCGTGCCGCCGGTGGGTTCAGCGGCCCGAAGTTCACCCGTCGGCGAGGATCGACGACGATTCCGTACAGCGTGATGCGCTCGAAAGCCACCGCCTGCATCGCCTTCTTCTCCCAGTGCGGGTCGAAATGACTGCGCTTGAGAAGATGCGCACCGACCAGCTCCAGCCACGCCGGTTCGATGCGCGCGACGCAGCGGGCGAACAAGCGCGTGGTTTCGCTGATCTCGGCGGCGACAATCCACTTGCCGGCTTTTTTCTGTAGGGCCGAACCGGGATGGATCAACATTTTGATGCCGCGTGCGCCGAGGTAATGCGCTGAATCCTCCGACTTGTAGCCGATGTTGCCGAGCAGGCCGGCGAGCAGTGCGCGGTGGACGGCGTCGTAGGTCGCCGGGACCTGGTTCACGGGCCACTTCTGTTCGGTCGCCAGGGCGTGTACTTGGCCGTGGATGTCGCGCCATTCGCGCATGCGCAGCGCCGATAGGAAGTGCTCGTGGCAGGCCTGCACCAGTTTGCGCTGCGACTTGCGATGTTCGACTTCGAGCTGGTACCAGTCCCATAGCTTCAGCCAGGCGAGGAATTCGGATTTCGGGTCGGCAAACTTGCGGTGTGCGAGGTCGGCGCTGCCCTGTCTGTCCTGCGGTCGCTCGCGCGGATCATGGACGCTCAGCGCGGCGGCAATGATCAGTACTTCGCGCAGGCAGCCTTCGTTACGGGCGGCAACGATCATTCGTCCGACACGCGGGTCGAGCGGCATCGTCGCCAGTTCCTGGCCGATTGGCGTCAGCGCATTCTCGCTGGTCACCGCGCCGAGTTCGAGCAACAATTGGTAGCCGTCGCCGACGGCCTTGCGCGGGGGCGCTTCGAGGAAGGGGAAGTCCTCGATGTCGCCTAGACGCAGCGCCTTCATGCGCAGGATCACCCCGGCCAGCGACGAACGGAGAATCTCCGGTTCCGAATATGCCGGACGGAGTGCAAAATCCTGCTCTTCGTAGAGGCGGATGCACACTCCGGCCGCGACCCGCCCACAGCGCCCGGCGCGCTGATTGGCCGAGGCCTGCGAGATCTTTTCGATCTGCAGTTGCTCGACTTTGTTGCGGTAGGAATAGCGCTTGATGCGCGCCAGGCCGCTATCGACGACATAGCGGATTCCCGGCACGGTCAAGGAGGTTTCGGCGACATTGGTCGCCAGTACGATGCGTCGGCCAAGGTGCGGCTTGAAAATCCGTCCCTGCTCTTCGCTCGACAGGCGCGCAAACAGCGGCAGAATTTCGGTATGCGGCGGGTGATGCTTGCGCAGCGCCTCGGCGGCCTCGCGGATCTCGCGTTCGCCGGGCAGAAAGACCAGCACATCGCCAGGCCCGGCACGATCGAGCTCGTCACAGGCGTCGACGATCGCGTCGCAGAGATCGCGCTGGTCGTCGCCGCGCTCGCTGCGCCCCCCACTATCGCCGCCAGCGCTGCCCGTTTCGCCGCCCTCGTCTTGCTGCACGGGTCGATAGCGCAACTCCACCGGATGCAGTCGGCCCGAGACCTCGATGACGGGTGCGTCGTCGAAGTGCCGGGAAAAACGCTGCGCATCGATCGTCGCCGAAGTGATGATCAGCTTCAGATCGCGGCGTTTGGGCAACAGCTGTTTAAGGTAGCCGAGCAGAAAGTCGATGTTCAGGCTGCGCTCGTGCGCCTCGTCGATGATCAGCGTGTCGTACTGCTCCAGCCCGGTGTCGCCCTGCGTCTCGGCGAGCAGGATGCCGTCGGTCATCAGCTTGATGAAGGCATCGGGCGTGGTGCGGTCGCTGAAACGGATCTTGTAGCCGACCAGTCGCCCGACTTCGCTCTGCAGTTCCTGCGCGATTCGCACCGCGGTCGACCGTGCGGCGATCCGGCGTGGTTGCGTATGACCGATCAGGCCGGTGGTGCCGCGACCAATTTCCAGGCAGATCTTGGGGATCTGCGTCGTCTTGCCCGAGCCGGTTTCGCCGCAGACGATGAGTACCTGATGCTTGGCAATCAGCGCCGCAATCTCGGCACGCCGCCGATTGACCGGCAGATCGTCGGCAAAGACCGGCGTCGGCAGGCGCGCCCGCCGGGCGGCCACGGCGGTGCGGGACTTCGCTATCAGGTTGTCGAGCTCGGTCTGCAGCGCGTCGCGCTTGGCGCCGAAGCCGTGCCGCAAAGCGCGCGTCAGCGCGCGCAGCTGACGTTGGTCGAGTGCCAGGCAGTCGGCGAAAGGATTCTGCGAATGGCTTGCGGTACGGGCGCTGGTAGGGGTCATCGGTCAGGAAAAGCGGGGTGCTGGCAGGGGCCGTCGGAGTGCTTCGGGCACAGCGGACCATCGCGCACAGAACAGCACAGAAATTGTGCGCCGTCGCGTCGCCTTTTAAGGGGCGCCATTTTACCCCAGAGCGTCGAGCGGACTGTGTACTACTGCATGGCTGTCCTGTTACACGCCCTTGTTGAGCGGTCGCGTGTCGCGGAAGAATTCGAGGCCCCGAAGCGTGCCGTTTCGCAGTATGGTTGCCGCTGCAGTTTCCAACGGGAGAGGGCCGATGCCACTGCAAGACATTACGCCAATCAACAGCGTGCTCAGGGAGTTGAAAACCTTCGACCGACGGCCGATCGATTGCCAGGAGGCGGCATGAGATCCCACTTTGCGATTGTATTTTCATGCCTGCTGTTCGGTGCCTCAGCGCTTGCTACGCCTGCACCCTGGTATCTTTGGCGCAGCAAGCTTGATGGTCAGGTATTCTGTGCTCAGACGCCGCCAGGCGTCGGTTGGCAGCGGGTCGGCGGGCCATACCGGGATGCGCGCTGCGAGAACACGGGTGTGCCCGGCAAATAGTCGTTGGCCGCATCTTTCCTGCGAACTTTTCTTGACCGGAGTGAGTCGGAAGACGGGGCGCAAGCCGGGATTGAGCAGTCGCGATTTACGGTCAACCTAACGGTCATGACACGTGGAGACACCCCAAATCATGAAAGTCATGACCGTCTCCCCCTCTTCCCCGACCCTTCTCCCGCGAGCCGAGAAGGGAGGTTCGTGAGTCGCATACGCGACTTTCACATTAATGATTGGGTTTTGAGCATGGGTAAAAAGAAGAGCGGCCTGGTCTTTGCCTACATTCTCGACGGGGGGGCCGGCAAAGCGATGAACTGGGATCGGATCAGCAGCTGGGAACCGGGCCAGGGAATCCTGTGGTTGCATCTCGATTACGCCGACGAGGGAGCCAGGCAATGGCTGGTCGAAGAGAGCGGGCTCGATGAAGTGGCGTGCGCCGCCTTGATGGCCGAAGAAACCCGCCCGCGGGTATTGTCATCCGGCGCGTCCCTGCTCCTCATCCTGCGCGGCGTCAACTTCAATCCCGGTGCCGATCTCGAAGACATGGTCGCCATTCGCATGTGGTTCGAGGAGCACCGCATCATCAGCATGCGGCATCGGCGGGTGATGGCCATGGACGACATCAACAAGAGTATCCAGGCCGGCAAGGGGCCGGATTCGATCAGCGATTTTGTGGTCATGGCAGTCAGCAAGCTCACCGATCGGCTGGCCGACGTGATCAGTGACATCGATGACAGCGTCGATGAGCTGGAGGACACGGTATTGACCGAGGAAAGTCACGAGCTGCGCCCCAAACTTGCCCATCTGCGCCGACAAACGATCAGCATGCGACGCTACATATCGCCGCAGCGCGACGTGCTGGCACGCCTGCAGAACGAGCGCGTTCCCTGGCTGAACGAAGTCGATCGGGTGCGCATCCGCGAACTCGCCGAACGCACGGCCAGGTTCGTCGATGATCTCGACTCGGCGCGCGATCGTGCGGCGATTACCCAGGAAGAACTCAACAACGCCCTCTCCGAGAAGATGAATAAAACCATGTACGTGCTGTCGATCGTCGCCGCGATCTTTCTCCCTTTGGGCCTGTTTACGGGTCTTCTGGGAATCAACGTCGGCGGAATTCCGGGAACCGAAAATAGCTCCGCATTTGCGCTCGTCAGCGTCATGCTGCTTGTTTTTGCCTTTGCTCAGTACATTCTCTTCAAGAAAATGAAATGGATTTGATCGGCAGGGGAGCGGCCACGGGTGGGCGACGCGGTGCTTGAAGGTGGCTGCCATTGCGGCATTGACACAATATTCGGCTAAAATGCGCGGCGTCGGTTCCCGGCTTGCCGCCATGGCACTCCACGCTGCGCGCCAAGTTGCTGTTCTGGCACCCGTTATGTGTGCCGGTATAGGGGTACCGTGAATATTTTCCCGTGCCCGACCGGGCGCCCCACGACCAACAGTGGTCCAATTTGAAGAAGGATAATTCAATGAAGCAATACAGCGCGGAGTTCCTTGGAACATTCTGGCTTGTTCTCGGTGGCTGCGGTAGCGCGGTACTTGCCGCCGCGTTCCCAGAATTGGGCATCGGCTTTGCCGGCGTTTCACTGGCATTCGGATTGACCGTCCTGACCATGGCCTTCGCCATCGGCCATATCTCGGGTTGTCATCTCAACCCCGCAATTTCCATCGGTCTGTGGGCCGGCGGTCGTTTTCCGGCGAGCAAGCTTGCACCCTACATCGTCGCGCAGGTTCTCGGTGGCATAGCTGCCGGCGCGGTGTTGTACGTCATTGCCAGCGGCGGCCCCGGCTTCGAGTTGTCGAACGGTTTTGCCGCGAACGGCTACGGCGAGCATTCTCCGGGCAAATATTCGCTGCTCTCGGCGCTGGTCACTGAAATCGTCATGACCATGTTTTTCCTGCTGGTGATTATGGGCGCTACCGACAAGCGCGCGCCGGCCGGCTTCGCACCCATCGCCATCGGCCTGTGCCTGACCCTGATCCACCTGATCAGCATTCCGGTCACCAACACCTCGGTCAATCCCGCGCGCAGCACCGGCGTTGCCATTTTCGTCGGCGACTGGGCGACGGCCCAGCTCTGGCTGTTCTGGGTGGCTCCGATCATCGGTGGCGTGCTCGGCGCGCTGGCTTATCGCTTCATCGCTGGCGACGAAGAAAGCTGAAAATGGTCGCTCCGGGTCGGGCGGTTCTCGCCCCCGATCCGACGAAGCCACGTCTCACTCGCAAGCTTTCAGCCACAAGGAGATCCAGATGCATCTCAACGCATTGCTGCCGCGCTACCCGGTTCCCGCCCTGAATGTGGCGCTGACCTCCGGCGGGCGTTTCGTCCTCGGTGCGTCACCCGCCGAACACTTCGACCTGCTGGTTTTCTATCGCGGCCTGCATTGCCCGATCTGCGCCAAATACCTGCTCGAGCTCGAACGCCTGGCGCCCGAGTTTGCGTCGCGTGGTGTTCAGATCGTGGCCATCAGCAGCGACGGTGAAGAACGTGGCCGGCAAATGGCCGAAAAAGTTGGCGCCAAAGGCGTGCAGTTCGCCTACGGCCTGAGCCTGCACAGCGCACGCCAATGGGGGCTGTATATCAGCACTTCGCGCGGCAAGACGTCGATCGGAATCGAGGAACCCGAGCTGTTCAGCGAACCCGGCGTTTTTCTGGTTCGCCCCGATGGGACGCTGTACTACGGGGCGGTCCAGACAATGCCCTTCGCGCGTCCGCAGTTCCAGGATCTGCTTGGCGCGGTTGACTTCGCCATCAGCAAGGACTACCCGGCGCGCGGCGAATTCACCGGCGCAGTCTAGCAGCCGGGCCAGCTGGCAAGCTGGCAGTTCGCGCCTCGTCGTCAGCGTCAGCCGGCGGCAGCCAGTCGCCTGAGCACCTCTTCGCGCGGGAAAAGGGCGACCAGGGCATCGACCGATGGCGTCTGGTCCTGGCCGGTGAGCAGCACCCGCAGAGGCATCGCCAGCTTGGGCATTTTCAGCCCGTGCGCGGCGACGCTGTGCTTGATCAGGGCGCCAATCGCCGCCGGCTCCCAGGCGATGTGCGGCAGGCCGGCGACGAAGTCGGCCAGCGCCGGCAGGGCTTCCGGCGTCAGATGCTTGACCAGGAGCTCGGCTTTCGGTGTGATGTCGATGTAGAACACTTCGGCGGCGTCGGCCAGCTCATTGAGGTTGGCGACCCGCTCCTGGTACAACGCGATGATCGCCGGCAAGGAAGGTGTGGCGCTCACCGTCACGCCGCGCGCTTGCAGGCGCGGCAGGACCAGCGCCGCCAGTCGCTCAGGCTCGGCGCGCTTGAGGTAGTGCGCATTGAGCCAGTTGAGTTTCTCGGTGTTGAACTGCGCGGCCGACGGTGTGATGTGGTCGAGGTCGAACCACTCGCAGAACTGCGCCATCGAGAAGATTTCGTCGTCACCGTGCGACCAGCCCAGGCGCGCGAGATAGTTGAGCACCGCTTCGGGCAGATAGCCTTCGTCGTCGTACTGCATGACGCTCACCGCGCCGTGGCGCTTGGACAGTTTTTGGCCATCGTCACCGAGAATCATCGACAGGTGCGCGTATTGCGGTACTGGCACGCCGAGCGCCTGCAGGATGTTGATCTGCCGCGGCGTGTTATTGACATGGTCGTCACCGCGAATGACCTGCGTGATGCCCATGTCGAAGTCATCGACGACGACGCAGAAGTTATAGGTCGGTGTGCCATCGGCGCGGGCGATGACCAGGTCGTCGAGTTCGGCGTTGGCAATTTCGATGCGCCCCTTGACCAGGTCGTCCCAGGCGACAACGCCGTCGCTCGGATTGCGGAAGCGAACCGCCGGCGAGACGCCGGTCGGCGGCGTCGGCAGGACCTTGCCCGGCTCCGGCCGCCAGGTGCCGTCATAGCGCGCTTTCAGTCCTTGCGCACGTTGCTCCTCGCGCAGGCGATCGAGTTCTGCGGGGGCCATGTAGCAATGGTAGGCGGTGCCGGCAGCGAGCATCTCTTCGATGACCACCTGGTAGCGAGCCATGCGCTGCGTCTGATAGAAGGGCCCTTCGTCGTGGGTCAGGCCCAGCCAGTCCATGCCGTCAAGAATTGCCTGCACGGCTTCCGGCGTCGAACGCGCCAGGTCGGTGTCCTCGATGCGCAGGATGAAGCTGCCGCCGTGGCGACGGGCATAGGCCCACGAGAAGAGCGCGGTGCGCGCGCCGCCAATGTGCAGGAAACCGGTCGGGGAGGGCGCAAAACGGGTGCGGATCATGGCTGGGGGTCGCAGTCTGGCAAAGCGCCCATTCTAACGGCCATGACACGTGGAGACACCCCAAGTCATGAAAGTCATGACCGTTTCCCTCTTCCCCTGACCCTTCTCCCGCGAGGGGAGACGGGAGTTTCGTGAGTCGCGTGCGCGACTTTCACATTAACCCTAGACCCGCCGCCGCCCCGCTGCTGTGCCGGCGGCTCTCAGCCGCGCTGTTCGCCATCGTGAAAGCGAATGAAATTTCGCCCGGCCTGCTTGGCTTCATACATGGCCGCATCGGCCCACTGCAGGATCTCGTCCTGGGTGGCTTGATGACCGATGAACAAGGCCACGCCGATGCTCGCCGAGCACTGGTGGGTCAGCGTCGTGGCGCTTTTTCCTGCGGACCGGATGCTCAGTCGATACGGTTGCAGCAGGGCGATACGAATCTTTTCGGCGATGATGGCGGCTTTCTCCATTGACGCGTACTTGTCCGCAGCCAGCTCGCTGATCATCACCACGAACTCGTCGCCACCGAAGCGGGCGACGGTATCCACCTCGCGGACACAGCTCTTCAGACGCCCCGCCGCCTCGACCAGGAGCAGGTCGCCGATGACGTGCCCATGCGCATCGTTGAGCGGTTTGAAGTTGTCCAGGTCGACGAACATTACGGCACCATGGCAGGGTGCTCGCCCGCTGGCGGCCATCGTCTGCTGTAGACGGTCGTTGAGCAGGCGGCGGTTGGGGAGCGCGGTCAGTGGGTCATGAAACGCCAGTTTGCGCACCTGCTCCTCGGCGTGCTTGCGTTCGGTGATTTCCCGGCTGACGCCGTGATAACCGATGATCGTGCCCTGCGCGTCACGTTCGGCCGTGGATAGGACTTCCAGCCAGATCAGGCTACCGTCCTGGCAGAGCTGTGGCAGTTCGAAGCGCGTAATCCCGGTGTGCACGCCGCGCCGCTCGGCTTCTGCGCGTAGCGCCTGCTTCTCCCTGAGAATGGCGATACCCTCGGCGGTCAACACTTCTGTCACGTGCCGCCCGATGACCTGCTCTGCCTTGTAGCCGCGTAGGCGTTCGTCTGCCGGGCTGATATAGGTGAAGTGATGATCGCGGTCCTGTCGCCAGACGATGTCGGAGACATTCTCGGTGAGCAGCCGGTAGTGCGCCTCGCTGGCTCGCAGCCGTTCAGCCGCGAGGTTGCGCTCGATGGCGATACTGGCCAGGCGGGCGGATTGTTCGATCAGCTCGATATGGGCCGCGCTCGGGCTATGCGGGTGACGATGATAAATGGCGAAGGTGCCGAGGACTGTTCCCGGCGATGAGCGAACCGGTTCGGACCAGCAGGATCCCAGGCCGGCGCTCGCCGCCAGCGCTCTGGCACGCTCCCAGTAGGGATGCGTGGCGATATCTTCGACGATGACGCGCTGGCCGGTAAACGCCGCCGTTCCGCAGGAACCGGCTGCGGCGCGGATTTTCATCCCGTTGACCGCGGCGTTGAAGGCGTCGGGCAGGCTTGGGGCTGCGCCGGTGATGAGGCGCTGGCCATCGTTGTCGACCAGCAGGATGCTGCACAGCATTCCCGGGTTGAGTTCCTCGACGCCCTGCGCCAGCGCTTCAAGAATGCCGCGTAGAGGCGCGCTTTCCGCCAGCAGTTGCAGGATGCGGCCGCGAAACTGTTCGTATTGCTCGGCTCGCTTGAGGGCCGTGATATTGCTATGCGTAATCACTACGCCGCGCTCGATGTCGGGACCCAAAGGCATGACGATCATCGTGAACCAGCGCTGTTCTTGCGGCGAGTGGCAAGCGTATTCGAGACTGAAGGAAGGCTGGCGGCGTTCCAGAACTGCCTCGATTCCGCGCCGCGGGTTGGCTGCATCGTCGGCCAGGGCCGCAGCGTCAAGCGTGCAGAAATCGAGGTAATTCACGCCGGCTTCGGTATGTGCTGCGGGCTGCCCTGGCTGGCTGCTGTTCTCCCGCGAAAACCGCCGCCAACCCTTGTTGACCGCCTGTATCACACCGTGCTGATCGAGGACGACGATTTCGGCAGCCATGGAATTGAGGATGGTGTTCTTGAAGGTTTCGCTTTCCTGCAACGCTTTTTCGCGATTGCCAAGGGTTTCGAGGAGGTGATTGAAGCTGGCGATGAGGGCGCCAACTTCGTCATGGCGGGCTATCGGCAAGGGTTGCGGGAGCTGCTGCGTAGCCGACAAACGGGAGAGCAGCTTGGCAGCAGAAAGCATCGGTGCAAGCTGCCGACCCAATATCCACCACGTTGCGGCTGCTGCCAACAGGGTCAGCAGCAGCGCTGCCAGCAGCATGCGCTGCTGCATCGCGAGAATCGGGGCAAAAGCTTCGGAGGTGGGAAGTATCGCCACCAGGTCCCAGCCTGACACGGCTATTCTCTTGGCCGAGGTCAGTATTTCCGTGCCAACGGCGCTGACGTAGACGATGGGCCCCGAGAAACCTTCGATAAAGCGATCAATCGTCGGATTGACGCCGGGTGCGGGAAAGCTGGCCATGACGCGGCGCTTGTCGGTCGCCGTGATGATCTGGCGGTACTGCGGCGCAACAAGAAGATAACCACCGGTTTTGCCGTAGCGGCCGTCGGTGATGTGGTCGAGAAAGTTGGGTATGGCCAGATTGACGACCCCGCTCACGGCGCCAATCACATTGTCACGTGGGTCACGAATGGCTACGCTCATGCCAAAAACCGGCGCCTGCAGTTTCTTGCCTATCACAGGCCGGCTGATCGTCGATTTTCCCGCCTGCAGCGCCGTAGCGATGCTGTCGATGTCCATGTAATTGACTCCCTGCCGCCCCGATGCGGGAGGAAATTCGGCGACCGCTGTGCCGTCGAGTCGATGGGCAATGATGCCGCCGTTGAATGGCTCGCCTTCGAGTGCCAGGCTTTGCGCCAGGAAGGCCTGTAAGGCGGTGTTGTCGGCCAGCATCGCGGCAGTCACGCGGTTGGCAATTCTCGCCAGAATTGCCAGGCCGTCGCCCAATTCGTGATTCAACTCGTCGGCCAGCAAGGAAACCGTTGACAGTTGCTGGTCACCCAGCAGACGTCCCATATCTGCCCGCAACATTCGGCTGCTGTAAAAAGCCAGTGACCAGATGCTGACAAGGAAGATGGTGAGCGTAAACAGGGTGATTCTCGTCTTCAGCGAGCTCTCTCTAAAGCGAGTCCAGTTCACGAGGTTTTCACGCAGTCGATAACATTTTTGGATTGGCGATAGGGAAGCTTAATACATTTTCTGGCAGCATGGTTTCTCAAAAAAATTTCCTTGGCAGCGTCTGCCTGCGCCCAGGAGGGCCTGCAGGTCCCTTGAATGGCTGCAAAATTTTGAGGCGGAGCCTTGTCGGTCGCAATGTGGCGTGGAACCACCTTGCGTGTCGGCTGCCAAAGCTTCGTCAGTCGCGGCAGCACCGAGAGGGCGCCAGCACGATAATTTAACAAGAGCTCGCGGTGCGGACGCTGGGACTGAAATCGGGAGTGGCGCCGGGAATGGCGGCGCTTGACAGGGCGGGCACGCGAACAGATACTGCCCTGCCGTCGACTGCGCTACCGACGAGTCTCCCATGTTTGGGGTTTCAAGCTGTTTGTGTCCGTAAGGAGAGAACGCATGCAACGTACTCTGCTTGCCGCTTTGGCGGTGACGCTCATTCTCGGTGCTGGCTTCGGTGTTTTCTACCAACGCGGCATCAATATCGGCGACGCGTATGCGCAAGTTGCAGCGGCTGTCCCGCTTGCCGCCCCCGCCGAACGAAGCCTTCCGGAAGTGTCGATTATCGACCAGGACGCGCCGTATCATGAAGCCTGTGCCCGCGAAGGACTCAGCGAGTCGGAATGCGTCGGACGGCTGATCTGGTTCAAGGCCACTGCCGGTAACGACCGCTTTCATACCTATACCTTCCAGCAGCGGATTGGCGTCCTGGTCGACTGGTTTCGCGTCCTGCGTTCCGACCAGCGCGACGATCGCTTCTGGGCCTGGGGAATCATCAACGATCCCTCGTGCTGCAAACCCGGCGCTCCCGACTGCCCGGCAAAATCGGCGGCGGAAACCTATGGCTTCGACTGGTGCCCTGGCGATGACGTGCTCCTGAAGTACGTCGGCAAACCGGGCTACATCGACCCCGCCTGCGGCCTCAAGGATGCGGCCCTCGACCCGGACGACCCGCACAGTCAGGGTGGCAAGCTCGATCAACGGCACTCGGCTTGCGATCTCAAGTTCGGCACCTCCACGGGTGCCCTGGGGATTCGCAAGTTTCCCAACCCGCGCTTCGACGCCGCCAAGTGGCAGGCCTTGAATGGCGAGCCGGGAAGCTGGTCTGGTTTTGACCGTCCGCTGATCGACAAGACCGGCATCGCCTCCGATCAACGGGTGAGCCGCTTATCCGATGGCTCGGTCGAGCCGCCGTTCCTGATCGGCACTTCCTGCGGCTCCTGCCATATCGCATTCGATCCGCTCAATCCACCGGCCGACCCGGCGCATCCCAAGTGGGAGAATCTCAAGGGACTGATCGGCAACCAGTACACGCGCATGTCCGAACTGCTCGGTTCGGGCCTGCCAATGAGCAGTCTCGAGTATCAGATGTTCGCGCACGCCCGTCCCGGCGTCACCGACACTTCGGCGATTTCACATGACCAGGTCAACAATCCGGGGACCATCAATGCCCTGATCAATGTGGCGCAGCGGCCGGTATTCAAGGGTGAAGTGGTGACCAAATGGCGCAAGGCGGCGAGTTGCGGCAGCGAGACTGACGCGAGCAAGTGCTGGTGCGAGCCGGGGCGCGAAGGCAAGTGCTGGCTGCGCAGCACTCGCGACGACGACACCACGCCGGTCAATCTCGGCGGCCAGAAAGTTCTATTGCCCGGCGTCCATCACATCCTCAAAGGCGGCGAAGACTCGACCGGCGCGCTGGAAGCGATCCAGCGCGTGTACTTCAACATCGGCTCCTGTTCCGAGCAGTGCTGGGTCAATCATCTCGCCGACATGCGCGAGGTGGACCCGGAGCAACGCGGTTTTGGGCAGACGCCTTTCGATATCGGCCAGTGCCGGCGCGATTGCCCGAACTTCCGGGCCGTCGAGGACCGCTTGCAGAACGTGCTCGATTTCTTTGCCTCGGCCGAGTCGGATCAGACCGACCTCTACGCGGCGCTGGCCAATGCTCGCCAGGCGGGTTCGACCGGGGTGGCCTATACTCGCGCCGATCTGGTCCGCGACCTGGAAAGCGAATTCGGCGCCGGTGCCGTCGGCCGCGGACAGCTGGTTTTTGCAGAGAACTGCGCGCGCTGCCATTCGAGTATTCCGGAGAGCGAAGGCGGCTCGTTCAAGAATCGCGACTTCGCCGCCGCCAGCGAAACGCATCCGCGCCAGGTAAGAGCCGATTTCCTGGGCAACGATCAGCCGACACCGGTCACCGAAGTCGGCACTTTCCGTTGCCGCTCGCTGCACTCCAACCACAAGGCCGGCAACCTGTACATGGAGTCGGCGTCGGACACCCTGCGCCAGCGCGAGGTCGTTGCCGACATTCCCGAGCGCGACGAGCTCAAGGATGCCGGTCGCGGCTACATGCGCAATGTCTCGCTGGTCAATATCTGGGCGACCGCGCCGTTCATGCACAACAACGCCATCGGCCCGGAAATCTGCGGCAAGCCGGCGAACAAGGCCAACGATTTCCAGCGCGCCCGCTATGTCGACAGCGGCGGCCAGCTGCTCGCACAGCAGCCCGATTGCCTGCGCTACGACCCGAGCGTCGAGGGCCGCTTCGAGCTCTACAAGCTGTCGATGTTCGAGCTGCTGAACCCGAAGGAGAGAGGCACGAAGCGGACGCTGACCAACGCCGACCTGATCATCGACGTCGGCATCCGACCGCTGGACGGCAAGACCGAGAAGCCGCTGTTCGGTTTCGGGCAGGTCACGATTCCGGCTGGCACCAGCGCCGGCTTCCTGAATGGCCTGATGCACAAGCAGCTGATCGGCGACCTGTTCCTCGCCAAGCGCCACCCGGACAAGCTCGAAGCCGCCGGCAAGGCGAGCCTGTTGCCGACGCTGCAGACGATCGCCGACGAGATCATCAAGAATCCGTCACGCTTCGTCGAAATTTTGCGCGAGCAACGCGATTTCATCAGTGCCAACTACCAGACCTGCACCGAGGAGATCGAAAACCAGGGTCACCGCTTCGGCGAGGATCTTTCCGAGGCCGACAAGAAAGCGCTCACCGCTTTCCTGGCCACGCTGTAAGGAAACGGGAGATCACATCATGCGACTGCCGCACACCTTTGCCCTGAACCACTTGCGCGCCGCGCGCATCCAGCGCAGCCAGCGCACAGACCGGATGTCACGCTTGGCGCTTGGCGCGCTGGCGACGCTCACCGCGCTTGCCCTGGCCGCATGCAGCAAGCCGGAACCCCCGGATATCAAGTTCGCGCCTTACGCCAAGAGCTACCAGACGAAAATGAGCCTGGCGCAGGTCGACCATCAGTATCCGATTCCGCCCGCCGAGCTCGCGAAGATCACGCCCGACTATCTGGCGACGCTGGACGAGGAGCAGATCGATCAGATCTACGCGCGCCTGACCGCGGGGCCGATCCCGGACGGCGCTTTCGAAGGTCGCATCCTGTTGCCGCGCGGCAGCAGCGGCAAGTTCCGGCTTTCCGAGCTGGTCGGTGGCTTTGGCGGCACCGTCCTGCACCTCAAGGGCCTCGTCGTCGAGGAAATTGGCGAAGTGCTCTGGCGCGGCAAGGTCTTCTTCCGCGACGAAGGCGTGCTGCGCAACCGCATCGAGGATCTGTCACTGCTCAAGAAGCTCGGCCTGGTCGAAGGCGAGCCGAAGAAGATGAACTACGCGGGCAAGGAAACCTGGTTGCTGTTCCCGGCCAAGCTTTATTGTGGTCAGAGTCTGCTCGACTCGCGGCGAGAGTCGATCATCATCGACTACTTCTTTACTGACGAAATTGCCGGCTACCAGGAAAACCCCGACTACCTCGCCGGCCGGCGCGGGCTCAGGGTGCGCGACGAAATCCGCATGATCCGTCCCGGCTTCTACCTTGGCCGCGCCTATCTGGACCGTGGTTTTGCGCTCAATTTCACGCTTTACGACAAAGCCACCGACGAGAAGGCACAGGCGAATTTCGTCGCCACCGGCAAGGTGCAGGAAGACTGCTGGCCGGGAACGCAGCAACGCACCGTCGTCGCTGCTGGCAAGCCTGCCAAGCCCTGAGTCTGGCGCAGCCGGGGCATGGGCTGACGATGCGTCTGCCTGCGACCTCGCTGGCGATGCTGCGGCGGCTTGCCGTGGGTCTGGCAGCGGGCTTGGCAGCGGGCTTGGCAGCGGGCTTGGCAGCACTCGTCGCCATGCCGGTGCTGGCGACTGAAGCGCGGCCGACGGAGGCGGCGCCGGTGCCGGTGGCTGCGCTGCCGGTCGTCAATCCGGCCGACCCCGGCGAGCATCTCCCGAGCCAGGGGCGTTCGCTTTTCGAGCAACTGTTTGCCGTGCGTCGCGGCGCGTCGGCGGAGATCGAAGTGCCTTTTCCCTTCGAAGCACTGTTGGCCCGCATCGATTCGCAGTTGCTGCGCGACCCGGCGAGCCTGCTGCCGCCTGCCAAGCGCGTACTGATTCCTCTTGGCCGCTCGCTGCAGCGGACGGCGGCTGCACCGGACTACTTCGCCTATCCACGAGTTCTGGTGGCCGTCGACAGTCCGCCGGTCGCCGCCGGCATGCCACTGCTCAAGGACCGCCTGTACATCGGCTACCAGGAGCAGTCGGCGGTCATCGAGATCATCAGTTACAACGAGGCCGCCGGGCGCTTCGAATTCCAGTTGCTCAAGGATTACCGCGCCGGCAGCAAGCCGCGCCTGATCTACGCCAACCGCAGCATCTGTTTTGCCTGCCACCAGAACGGTTCGCCGATTTTTTCGCGGGCGCTGTGGGACGAGACCAACGCCAATGCCAAAGTGGCGGCGACGCTGCTGGCCAGCGGTCGAAGCTTCTACGGCATTTCCCCAGACCGCGGCGTCGACGTCCCCTACGCCATCGACAATGCCAGTGAGCGCGCCAACGGCTTTGCCCTGACCCAGCTTCTGTGGCGCGCGGGCTGCGGCGGCAATTCGGCCGCGGCGCAAGGCTGCCGCGCCGGCCTGTTCGCCGCCGCCTTGCGACACGCGCTCTCCGGCGGTCAGACCTGGACCCCTGATGCCCGCTTCATGCAGGCGGTTGACAAGCGGCTGCGCGAGCAGGCGCGGCGCCGCTGGCCGGGCGGCCTGAGCGCCGGTAATCCCGACATTCCCAACCGCAACCCGCTGCAGGCGCTTGACAGCTGGCCCGCGGATAGCGCTGCGCGGGCGGCTGTGGCGGCGGTGCCGGCGCGCTTCGATCCGCTCTTGCCGCGCCCAGCCGGGGCGCTGTGGCGACCGGACGCAGCGGATGCGCTGCGGCAACTGCTGGCTGGCCTGGCGGAGTTTGTCGCCGACAGCGACCGGCGGCAATTGGATAGTGCGCTGGCGCGCTTGGCGCCAGCTGTCACAGAGCGCCTGAGCGTGCCCTGCCGGATCGACAGCAAAGTCGCTTCGCGCTGGTCCTTGCGCTGCACCGCTGCGGGCGGGAGTCTGCTCGCCGGAACACTGTCGATGCAGGCGGGAAAACCGAGCGGAGGGCGGCTGGCACGGCTGACGCTGCCTGCTGGAACGGCCTTGAACGGCGTCGATCTGACGCTCCTTGACGAGGCGACGCCGAGCGGCGCGACCCTGCTGCCGCAGGTCGGGGGCCTGCCGGCCCGCACCGCCGCTGGCAGCGCCATCGGCAGCATTGGAATCCGCCGCAATGCAGGCGGCGGTGTTGGTGTCGATGGGGCCGACGGCGAGGTGACTCTGGAAATCCGCCACGACTTCAGCGTCGTGCAACAGGCGATCGATCGCCTGGCGGCGGGGCGCGACGCCGCGAATCTGTTCGGCCCCATGCCTTTCCCCCGCGAAAGACTCTTCGCGGCACTGTTCGCCGAGCTTGGCATGCCGGCCACGCCAGCGTGCTGCGCGGCTGCCGAGCATCTGCCACCCGCACAGCTGGAAGTGGCCGCCGTGGCGCCGGGTCAGACACCGAGCAGCGCCGGCGATCCGCTGCTGCGCAGCTTTCAACCCTATTGCGCCGCCTGCCACCAGACCGCCGAGACTTTTCCGCCGAATTTTCTGCAAGGCAGTCCGGCCGAAGTCGATGCCAGGCTCCGCCACTGCGCCCCGCGCCTCTACGTGCGCCTGGCCATGGCCGATGTCCCGCCGGCGCAGCGCGCGAAGACGCCAATGCCGCCGGAAAGCATGTTGCCGGCTTTTGCCAGCGACGCTCAAGCATGGCGCAGCAGCCCGGTGCGCGCCGCACTGCTCGCGCAGGTGACGCAATGGCTGCGCGCCGAAACCGGTCAGTCGCCGCAACTCGAAACGCTGCTCGCCGCCGGCTACGAGGCCCTACGCCCGTGTTTGCCGGCGCACTGAGAACCAGCAAGAGGGGAACACAGCATGAACGAACTGAACGGACAGCAAAAAATAGCGAAAAGCCCCTGGAAGCGACGCTTCATCATTCTCTTCATCCTCACCGTCGTCTTGCCGATGCTGGCCGTGGTCTGGCTGGTACAGCGCTTCGGCGGCGACGTCCCGGTGGACTACGCCAGCCCGACCGAGCACTTCAAGTACGGTTCCACTGGCGGCGAACACGAGATGGGTTTCCCTTACTGGATCTGGCGGGTGCTGCCCGACGTCTGTCCGCAGTATCTGCCCGGCAAGGGCTACCAGTCGCTGGGAATGGTGTTCGAGAAGAACGCCGACGGCAGCGACCGCGACCTGCCGGTCGGCACTTCGCAGCGCCGCTACCAGGGAATCGACCGCGTCTTTGTGAACTGCGCAGTCTGCCATACGAGTACCGTGCGTACTGCCGCCGACCAGCCACCGACGATCGTCCTCGGCATGCCGGCCGCGACTTTCAACATGAAAGGTTTCGAGGAGTTCTTCTTCCACTGCGCCGCCGATCCGAAGTTCTCCAAGGAATTCATCCTGCCGGAGATTGAACGTCAGGGCGGCCAGCTCGATCTGCTCGACCGCTACGTGGTCTATCCGGTGGCCATTGCCATCATGCGCGACCGCGTGCTGGCGCTCGCCGGGCGCTTTGACTGGGTCTCCAGACAGCACGCATGGGGCCCGGGACGCGTCGATACCTTCAACTCGGCGAAAGTGATCTTCAATTTCCCGATGGCCCATCTCGATCCCGACGAGTTCGACGCCCCGGCCGACTTTCCCTCGCTGTGGCGGCAACGCCAGCGCAAGGAGCCGCAGGAGATGCAGTTGCACTGGGACGGCAACAACACCACCGTCGAAGAGCGCAACAAGAGCGCCGCCTTCGGCACCGGCACGACGCCGCCGACCATCGACCTCGAACGCATCAGCCGCGTCGAGGACTGGATCCTGGAGGTCACGCCGCCGAGCTTCAGCCAGTTCTTCCCGGTCGACGCCGAACTGGCGCAGCGTGGAGCGCCGATCTACAAGGCCTATTGCGCCAACTGCCACGGCGCCTCGGGCAGCGATTTCAGCGGCGAGCTGGTCGGCAAAGTGACGCCGCTGGCCGAGATCGGTACCGACCGGCGCCGCCTCGATTCATACACCTACACGCTGGCGGTGAACCAGGCCACGCTCTACGCCGGCTACCCGTGGCGCTTCACGCACTTCCGCAAGACTCACGGCTACGCCAACATGCCGCTCGATGGCGTCTGGCTGCGCGCGCCCTACCTGCACAACGGCTCGGTGCCCAGCCTGCGCGAACTGCTCGAACCGGCGGCCGCCCGGCCCGCGAGCTTCTATCGCGGCAACGACGTCTATGACCCGCTCAAGGTCGGCTTCGTCTCCGATCAGGCACAGGGTAACGGTCCGCCGTTTTTCCTTTTCGACACCACCGCTCCCGGCAACGGCAATGGCGGCCACACCGGCAAGGCCTACGGCACCGAGCTGAGCGCCGACGAAAAGACCGCCTTGGTCGAATTCATGAAAACCTTCTGAGGAGCCGACGATGAGCATGCGATCCTGCAGGAACTGGTTCCGCGCCATCGGCGTGGTGATCATCGTCACGATCGTTGTCGGCGGGGTGATCGGCTACGACCGCGGCTTCCGCGAACGTCCACAGCCCGATTGGGTAACGGCCGATTTCGAGACGCGCTTCAAATACGGCTCGATCGGCGCCGAGCACGACGCCGGCATCCCCTACTGGATCTTCTACGTCCTGCCGCGCGTCTTTCCCGAAAAACTGACCCAGGACGGCAAGGTCCTTCCCGGTGGCTACGCTTCACTCGGCGTCCCCTGGGAGCAGGGCCAGGAACTGCCGGCCGGCTTCAGCAAGAAAACCATCGGCTTTCCGCGCGTCGCCAACAACTGCGCCGTCTGCCACACCACCAGCTACCGCGAATCGCCCGACGCCAATCCGGTCTTCGTCGTCGGCGGTCCGGCGCATACCACCAACGTCGAAGGCTTCTTCCGCTACCTGATCGACTGCGCCAAGGATCCGCGCTTCAATGCCGACATCCTGATGGCCGAAATCAATCGCGTCACAAATCTCGACTTCATCGACCAGCTCCTCTACCGCTTCTTCGTCATCCCGATCACCAAAAAGCGCCTGCTCGAACGCGAGCAACAGTTCGCCTGGATCTACCGCCCCGACTTCCCCGACTGGGGCCGTGGCCGCGACGACGCCATGAACCTCACCAAATACTTCATGATCGGTGCTCCCATGGACGACACCTTCGGTCCCACCGACATGCCCTCGGTGTGGAACCTCAAGAAGTACGTCTGGGACAAAGGCCACCGCATGAATTACGCCGGTGACAGCAGCGACGCCTACTCGGTGATCATGGACTCCGCCCTGGGCCTGCTCGGCGCTGCGCCCGCCAACAAGCAGGAGTTCGTCGAGCAGGTGCAATGGCTGCACAGCTACCTCTCCGAATTGCCACCACCGAAATACCCCTTCGCCATCGATCAGGCAAAGGCGGCCGAAGGCAAAGCCCTGTTCGACGCCAACTGCGCCAGCTGCCACGCCAGCGAACTCACCGGCCGGCCGCTAGCCCTGGCTGAAGTCGGCACCGACCGGGGGCGGCTGGATTCCTGGAACAAGGGCGCGGCGATCAAGGCCAACCAGGTGGTCAAAGAGATGGGGCTGGAACGTAAGGGACTGGTCGAGGAAGACCTGATCGGCTATGTCGCGCCGTTCCTGGACGGCATCTGGCTGAAGGCGCCGTATCTGCATAATGGCTCGGTACCTACTCTGCGGGATTTGCTGGAGCCGGTGGGGCAAAGGCCGACGGTTTTCTGGCGGGGTTATGACGTGTATGACCAGGCGCGGGTCGGGTTCGTTAGTGATACGCCGGCGGCGAAGCGCGTTGGGACAAGGCTCGATACTGGCAGTATAGGTGGCAGCAACCAGGGGCACGAGTTTGGGACGGCGTTGTCGGCGGCGGAGAAGGAGGCGCTGGTGGAGTATTTGAAGACGCTGTGATTTGGAATAGGCAGAAGAAGCCGTGAAATCGTGGAATCTCGAATCCCAGCGGCGGCTCGATGTACTTCGAGAAGTGTTCTGCGAAACGCAACGATTGATTGAACCGGGAAACCGGGGGAAACCGGGGACAGACCCCGGTTTATTCGTCGCAAATAACACAAAACAGATCTTCAGAAACTGGGTCGCTACGCTTGCGCCGCTTGCAACGGCTGCCATGCCCGCTCAGCGAGGGAGGCCGTGAGCTTTCTCCTCTCCCGATTAGTCCGCACAGGGCTGCGCTGTGCCATTCGCGCGGGTTTTAGACGAGGCCTACTGTAGGGCGTACGCTAAAATCGCTCGATCCGGAGGTCCACTGAGCACCCTGGCCGCCAGCGAAGCAAGAGCGAATCTGTATCGCCTGATCGATCACGCATCTCCCATCCTCCTCGCAATGACGTGGGGGCGGGTGTGGCAGCGTGGAGCGAAACCGCGCGCCGATGGACAAGAACCCCACATCAGCTCATGGTGCTCTCGCCGTCTCTTTGTTGACTATGCAAGAGGAATCATTCGACAAACTTCCTCAGTGACTACCTGAAACTCCAGGCGAGGTAGGGCAACTATCTGTCCGTCGATGAGTACATCGGGAAAAGCAATAACAAGGGGGGTTTCCTTGCCGATCGCTATGGGTGCGGTCTTTACAAGATAGCTTCGTTTCCCGATCAGGCGCTGGCCAAATATCGCTCCTTCATGCAAGGTGTCGTTGGCGCCGCGAAATGCCAATAGTGGCTCGAAGAGGTAACGATCAAGACCGGCATGCATTCCCGGACGCTTTGTACGCGGTCCGTCGACCGGTGATTCCTCGGACGACGAACAGATGCGGGTCCCGGCCTGAACACGGCACGAGACTTCGTATTCGATGCTTGCGATCTGCACCATTACCGGCTTCATGGCGCCAGCGGTGAGCTGAACTTTTCCGTCCAGGAAGCGCATTGTCGAGTTGTTGGCCAGTTCCACCGAAATGCACAGTTGAACCGCGCTTCCCGCCGCTGGCAGGTACTTGTCGCCGCAGAATGCGATCATCGCTGATGCCTGGTCGCCAAGCTTCAATCCGGCGTAGCCGGGCAGTTGTGTGTAGGTCTGCACGTACTTGCGGCTGTCAGGCGTTGGCTTGTAATACGATGCTACATGACAGCTGGAACAACCGGTCAGCAGAGAGGCGAGAACCAGCAGCTGTGAGCGAAGGATCATGGATGGTCTCTTTTTCCGGCGTGGAGGGGCCCAGGTTCCGGGTTCAATCTGCAACACGCAGGGCCAGGTCTTGACTCTTTCCCAAGGCACGAGGGTAGACCCTGACGCCGCGCTTCGCGGCGAGAATGGCGGGCCTTTCCTGCCTCGTGTGCGGCCTCGCCCGCTATCTCGGCAAGCTCGCTCGATGCGAAGAGCAAACTCATGCGTTCGGGCACAGGTCAGCGCGCTGGCGCCGGCTGACTTCCTCCCAGATCGCGGATGAAGCGCTGAAATTCCTGGTTGCTCAGCAAGAGCTCGCGACCGGCCGCGATCAATTCGTCGACCTGCGCCTCCTTTAACGAAAAGCTGGTCGGAATCTGGTTCAGGAAGAGTTTTCGCTGAGCTTGCGGGACGTTCTTGAAGTCGATGTCGACGAAATAGGATTCGACCGCTTGTCCGGGTGTTGACAGTTCCGCCGCCCAGCGCTTGATACTGCTCTGCATGAGGGCCATCGTTGCGGCGTTGGTGCGATGCAACTGGACGTCGGTCACCAGATTGACGGTATCGGCCATCGATGGCGGGGCCTTGCTCAGTTCCATGCCGTATTGCGGCGAAGTCGAGGCATTGACCGAGATGACGATGAAACGTCGTCCGGGTACGCCGCCAAGCGAGCCGAGCAGATTTCTTGCGCCGCCGGCCAACTCGATCATTTCGTAGATTGCCAGGAGGCCCAGGTTGTCGGTAATGCCGCCGTCGACCAGGTGGATATAGCGGCGCTGGTCTTTGAGCGCGTAGCTGTTGAGGCCGTCGACGACATGCGCCAACTGCGGCGAGCGGTTGGCACCGGTCTGCAAGTCTGTCAGGAAGGTTGGGGCGCGATCGCCACAGCCTTTGCGGTTTTCGAGCACCAGCGGATGAAACAGGACCGGCACGGCGGATGAAGCAGTGACGGCGCTGGCAATCGGAAACGAAGACAGGTCCGAGCACAGCAGATCAAAGTAATCCTGGAGGAAGGAAAAGCGTACGCCCCGACCGAGATCGGTGGCATTGATCACGATCAGCGGCCCGTCCCCCTGCTGCAGGTCAGCGAAGGTCGCGCCCTTGAACACACTGCCGTCGTAATAATTGGCCGCCATCTCGGTACGGCCACGTTCGGAGAGCAACATTGCCGGGTCCAATAATCCCTGCATCAGTTCAGCGGAGATGTTACGGCGCAGGAAGTCCTTCTCGAAATCCGTAAAGATCTTGTCGCCATACAAGCCGAAATACGCGGCCGTGAAACTGCCGCCCGATACCGAGCTGATGGTGTCGATTTCGTCCAGCAGCCGTTGCGATTGTCCACCGAGCTCGATGCGGGTGTCGCGCAGCGCCTGCAGAACGCCGTAAGCCAGTGCGGCGGCACGGGTGCCGCCGCCAGAAAACGCCAGGATCATGGTCGCTTCGTCCGAGCGGCCGGAATGCACCGCTTGGGTGATCGAGTACCTACCGGGTGACTCGTCTTCGGCGATAATGGGTTCGTTGCTTATCTTGCCGTACGACGCGCAGGCCGAAAGCAGCGGCAGGAAAAGTGCCAGCAAGACGGCGAGGTGCTGGCGGCCGAAGAAAGAACTGTCCATTAGGATCCTGTTGAGTTTTTTGCTGCCAAAGAGAAAAGCAGCGCTACGGACGTTAGCGCTGAAGTGACGGACCAGATTGCGCCGAATTTTCAGTCGTATTCAAGGCGCAAGGTGCGACAACCGGGGCATGGTCGACGCATGTAACGGATGTCGCAACACGGAATACAGAATACCGACGAAAAGACATACAAGATGAGTTGTCATTTGGCAGAACGTGCCTTGGGGCCCGGAACGGTGATCGGCACTCGACCCGGCGAATCGTACTGCGCTGCGGCGAACATGCCAAACCGCGGCGCGAATACCGCAGGGGGCCTGCCAACATAGAAGTTGAAGGGTAGCGAGTAGGTCGTCAAGCGATCGCCCGCCCGCAGCACCGTCTGGACGGCGAAATGCAGGTGCGGCCCGGACGAGTAGCCAGTCGAGCCCGACAAACCGATTTGCATGCCGGCCTTAACTCGCTGTCCCGGGAAAACATTCACCCCGCCGTGCGCCAGGTGCGCGTAGAGGGCGATGGTTCCATCGCTGTGCTGTATGCGCACTGCGTTGGCTCTGCTCATCAGGTCCGGGTGTCGGCCACCATAGCTCTCGCTGGCTTCGGTGTAGACCACGATACCATCGCGGGCGGCGACCACGGGCGTGCGCTCGGGCATTCCGATATCGACGGCAAATTCGCTGTCGGGCGTGCGGTGGGTGCTCAGCGGGCCTCCGGGTGCCTGGCCAATGTGGAAGGCCAGTCCGTTGGCGTAGGGCAGGCGATAGATGGCGCCGGCACTTTGTCGCGCATGGTAGTCGCCAAGCATCCATGATGTCTGGGTGCGAAAGCTGTAGCTGGCGCCCGTCGCGGCCGGCCGGATACGCGCCACGGAGATGCTTCCGCTACCCGGGGGAACCACCGCGTAAAGAGGGAAGGGGCGGTCCGGGGCGGCGTTACGCGAGTTGGCGAGAGAAATCCTGACCGAGACCGCTGCCGCGCCACGATTGCGCGCGACGATACTGTTACTGTTACCCTCTTTTATGGTTTCGAGGGTAAAAGGGTAGTTCTGCTGCTCAGCGGCCATCAGCGTCAGGCTGCAGAACACGGCCACGAACATGAGCACGGCTTGTTTCGACACGATCAACACGACATTCCCGGAAATTCTCGTCGAAGCTCATGATACCGCAGGGATCCGCATGCGCTTCTCGCTCACGACTCCGCTCAGGTTTCCGCTGACGGCGCTCTATTTGCGATTGACCACGATTGAATCGGCCAATTATACTTTTGCGGCTGGCCGGCCAATGTCTTTCGAGAGCCATAGCGCGCTCATCTGGCCAACGATGGTAGCAGGAGGATCAACAACTTGAGAGTTTTTCAGCTCCAGGACGGCTGGGGCATGCAGGCAGCACTTGCAGATGGCCAGCCGTCCCGATCGGCAGCCCGGGCCGGTCGACGCGATGATGGTGGATCTGGTCTGCCTGCCCGAAGGCGGAATGGTCAAAGTGCCGGCCCATCTTGTTGACGAACAGGCGACGCTGCCCTTGTCCGGCACTCACTGCGTGGCGCGTGGTCGTCAGCTGCGACGCGCTCGGTGCGGATACCGGCATCACCTATCGAACAACACCGAATGGCCGAAGCTGGCGCGCGCTCACCGCTGACCGATCGCGTTTTTGCTTTCGAGGAACTCAAGGCCGCGATGGACTACCTCAAGAGCGATGCCCCCTTTGGAAAGGTCTGCATTCGCCACTCACGTGGCGAGAGCGCTTGTCGGCCGGTGATGGCCCTCGTATTAGTAGGCAAACGGGCGGCGTAGAGGGCGCAGCTTTTGATAAGATGCACGGTGACAGTGTTGTCAGCGCCGTGCCGTGGCATTGTCGATGGAACGGCAAGCCTAATTTCATCAGTATCCGGGCTGCGGGCGCTTCCGACCGTCGTGGTTGAACAGGGGGTGGAGATGTTCAGAAGACTAGTCTTGGCGGTACGGAAACTGCTGCAGCGGACCTTGAGAAAACTGTTCAACATCCTCCCTCAGAAGAGGCGTTTTGCTGTCTATCGTAACTTCGTCGAGTGCAATCCAGCACCCAATGAGCGGCTGGTCTTGAAGATCGCCGATACTAAAGAGGAACTGGAAGCCTGCTTTACGCTGCTGCACGATGCCTATGTCGGCAGTGGTTTCATGACCCCGGATCCTTCCGGAATGCGCGTCACGATCTATCATGCCCTGCCGACGACCACCACCTTGTGCGCAAAGTACGATGGGCAGGTGGTTGGCACCTTGTCCTTGATTCGCGAGAGCGTCCTCGGTTTTCCGCTGCAGCGGATTTTCGATCTGACCGCGGTACGTGAGAAGAAGGGGAACATCGCCGAGGTTTCGGCGCTGGCGGTGCACCGGAAATTTCGCCGCACGGGCGGCAGTATCCTGTTCCCGCTGATGAAGTTCATGTACGAATATTGCCACACGTTTTTCGACACCCGGCACATCGTCATCGCGGTGAACCCCCGTCATATAGAGATGTACGAATCGCTGCTGTTCTTCCGGCGCCTGACGCAGAACGTCGTCGAGAATTATGACTTCGTCAATGGCGCGCCAGCCGTTGGTGCGACGCTGGACCTGCGCGCTGCCGACGCGATCTTCGAGAAGCATTACGGGTCGAAACCACCGAAGAAAAATCTGCATGCCTTCTTCTTTCGGCTCAAACTAGGCAATATCCAGTTGCCGCAGCGTCGTTTCTACACCACCAACGACCCGGTCTTGACCCCGGAATTGCTCGACTACTTTTTCAACGTGCGGACGAACGTCTTCGCTGAACTGAGCGATCGAAAGAAATGCCTGATGCACACGATCTACGATCTGCCTGCCTATCAGGCGGTGCTGCCGGCGGTCGAGGATAGCAGGCAGGACGATAGCGGGCGGCGGCGGCATCGGCGCTTTTCGGTGCGCTGTCCGGCGAAGTTCGTGATCGCCTCGGCCGAGGGTGTGGTGAGCAAGATCAGCCTGGAAATCATCCAGCTGTCGCGCTACGGCTTCCTGGCACACGCCCTGGTCTCGGTTCCCATCGGTGTCTGGGGTGAAATCACGATTCAGCTCGGACCGGCTGAAACCTCGCAGGTCAAGGTCGCGGCCTCGCGGGTGTCGGAGGGCGGGGTCTACGGCTTCCGTCTCGGCGAACCGGATTTGATCTGGCGCAAGTTCGTCAATGCGCTGTACAGCGGCAGCACCCATGCGGACCTTGAAAACGCGACGCGCTTTATGACCGACCGTTGAGGCGGCACCGTTCCAATCCGGCTCCCACTATCGGAGCTTCCGCTTGTCATGTGCCCGAGCGCTGCGGCTGGTGCTCTGGGAACCGATCTGGCGGTTGAACTATTTCGCGGCGCCGTCTGGCGGCGCAGGCGGCGCCGCGGCGCCTTGGCGGCGTTTGCTCGGCTCGTGCTTACCTGCACCTGCCGCTGCGTGCAGCCGCCGTCGATAGTGAGCGGGCGCCATGCCGGTCCAGCGCACGAAGGCGCGGTAGAAGGCGGTGGTGTCGGCGAAGCCGAGTTCGGCGGCGATCTGGGCCAGTGCCTGTTTGGTCTTGGCCAGACGGTTGATGGCCAGGTCTCGGCGCAAGGCGTCTTTGCTTGCCTGAAAGCTGGATCCCTCGTCTTCCAGCCGGCGATGCAGCGTGCGTGGCGACAAATGCAGTTGGTGCGCGATGGCAGCCAGCGACGGCGACGCGGGCAGGGCATCGCGCAAGGCGTTGCGAACGCGCAGCACCATTTCGCGGTCGCGGCGGTAGAGCGTCGTCAGCTTGCCCGGCGCGCCGTCGAGGAAAGTCTGCAAGCCCGCTTCGTCGCGGCGAATCGGCCAGTCGAGCAGGTTGGCAGCAAAGCTGGCGGTGAGCGCGGGGGCATCGAAAGTCGAGTCGGCCGTGAAGATCAGGGCGTAGTCGTCGGCGTGGCGTGGGCGGGGGTAGGGAAAGGCCACCGAATCGAGCACGATGGCGCGCCCGATCAGCCACGACAGCAGGCCGTGCAGCAGGCGCAACAGCCATTCGAAGGCGAACACGCGCCCGATCAGCAGTGGGCGAGTCTCGGCGATGCACAGGCGGGCCTGCTCATGGGTGGTCTCGAGGCGGACGCCGAGATCGGGCAGGACCAGGCGCAGAAAGCGGATGCTGCGTTCGATGGCCTCGGAGAGTGTTGCGGCGGTGATCGTGCTGCGACAGAGGAACTCGAAAGCACCGCAGCGCATCGGCTGCGAGAAAAGCCCGAAGCCTTCGTCGTCGAGTTGCGCGTTGATGAGGTTGTAGAGTGCGGCATAGCGGTCGACGGGAATACGTGCGCCCGGGTCGTCGAGCAGTGCCGGGGCGATGTTGGCACGTTCGAGCAGTGGCGCGGTGGGGCTGCCCGCATGCTGCAGACCGGCGAGCATTCCCTCGAGGAAGGCAATGGCCACCGTCGCCCGGCCGCTGGCGGACCCTCGGGGCGCGGTGGTGCTTGTCGGCAGGTGCTTGGCAGTCTTCTCAGGGTAGCGCATGCTCTTCTTCCAAGGCCGTGAATTGATAGCTTATTTCAAGTTGGCGATATTTACACTGTTCAAGGCATGTCGGGTAATGGCTTTATCACGGCCAAGTTTCTACCATGGATGTCCCCGTGAAATTCCCGACCACCGCGACCCCTTCAATTTTCTTGGAGTACCCAGCTCATGACCGACCTTTCGATTGCCAAGAAGCTTCTACCGTACAAACCCAAGCACAAACTGCGCTTTGTTACCGCGGCTTCACTGTTTGACGGGCACGACGCGTCGATCAATATCATGCGTCGCATTCTGCAGGGGACCGGTGCCGAGGTCATCCATCTCGGCCACAACCGTTCGGTGCAGGAGATCGTGAACGCGGCGCTGCAGGAGGATGTGCAGGGAATCGCCATCACCTCGTACCAGGGTGGCCACGTCGAATTCTTCAAGTACATGATCGACCTGCTGAAGGCGGGTGGCGGTGAGAAGATCAAGGTCTTCGGTGGTGGCGGCGGCGTTATTGTGCCCAGCGAAATCGCCGAGCTGCATGCCTACGGCGTGGCGCGTGTCTATTCGCCGGAAGACGGTCAGTCGATGGGTCTGCAGGGAATGATCAACGACCTTGCGGAAAGCTCCGACTTCGACCTCTCGGCGCTGGCGCCGCAAGATCCTGAAGTGGTCCTGGCGACGCTCAGGGCCGGCGATCGCCGCCATCTGGCGCAGGTGATTACGGCCCTGGAGAACGGTGTCTATCCGGAAGCGCTGCGCAGGAAGCTCGTTGATGCGGCCGCCGGGCTGAAAGTCCCGACCCTGGGCATCACTGGCACCGGCGGTGCCGGCAAGTCATCGCTGACCGACGAACTGGTGCGCCGCTTTCGGCTCGACCAGAGCGACCGCATCAAACTGGCGATCATTTCCATCGACCCCTCGCGCAAGCGTACCGGTGGCGCGCTACTCGGCGACCGCATTCGGATGAACGCCATCGAGCACGAGAACATCTACATGCGCTCGCTGGCGACGCGTGAAACGGGCTGCGAGCTTTCTGCCGCCCTGCCCGAAGTGCTCGCCGCCTGCAAGCTGGCCGGCTTCGATCTGGTGATCGTCGAAACCTCGGGGATTGGTCAGGGCAATGCGGCGATCGTGCCGCTGGTCGATGCCTCGCTGTATGTGATGACACCCGAGTTCGGTGCCGCGTCACAGCTCGAGAAAATCGACATGCTCGATTTCGCCGATTTCGTGGCCATCAACAAATTCGACCGCAAGGGCGCCGATGACGCCTTGCGCGACGTGCGCAAGCAGTATCAGCGCAACCACGAGGCCTTCGGTCAGCGTACCGCGGAAATGCCGGTCTTTGGCACCATGGCGGCGCGCTTCAACGACGACGGCGTCACCGCCCTTTATCAGGCCATGCTGCCGCGCTTGCTTGAGCTCGGCCTGCCGCTCAAGAAAGGCAAGCTGCCGCTGGTTTCCGTTCGCCAATCGTCGAACCAGCGCGCGATCGTGCCGGCGCAGCGCGTGCGCTACCTGGCCGAGATTGCCGACAGCGTGCGTGCTTACCACGCACATAGCGCCGCGCAGGCCGAAGTGGCGCGCGAGCGGCAGTCGCTGCGCACCGCCAAGAACCTCTTTCAGGCCTGCGGCAAACCGGCTGGCAGCGACTTCGACGAGCTGATCGACTGGAAAGATGGGCAGCTCGACGCGCGCGCCCGCAAGCTTCTCGACATGTGGCCGAAAACCGTCGAGCTGTACGCCCAGGACGAGTACGTCGTAAAAATCCGCGACAAGGAGAAACGTACTCGCCTGACCAGTACCTCGCTCTCCGGGTCGCGCATCCGCAAGGTGTCGCTGCCGACCTACAAGGACGACGGTGAAGTGCTGCGTTTCCTGATGCGCGAGAATGTGCCTGGCTCCTTCCCGTTCACCGCCGGCGTCTTTGCCTTCAAGCGCGAAAACGAGGATCCGACACGCATGTTCGCCGGCGAAGGCGACGCTTTTCGTACCAATCGCCGTTTCAAGCGCGTCTCCGAGGGCATGCCGGCGAAGCGTTTGTCGACCGCTTTCGATTCTGTCACTCTCTACGGCTGCGATCCCGACGCCCGCCCGGACATCTACGGCAAAGTCGGCAACTCCGGCGTCTCGATCGCCACGCTCGACGACATGAACGTGCTTTTCGACGGCTTCGATCTCTGCGCGCCGACGACTTCGGTTTCGCTGACCATCAATGGTCCGGCACCGATCATTCTGTCGATGTTCTTCAACGCCGCGATCGATCAGCAGATCGCCAAGTTCGACAGCGAGAACGGTCGCCAGCCGACCGAAGACGAGATCGACAAAATCCGTGAGTGGGTGCTGGCCAACCTGCGTGGCACCGTCCAGGCCGACATTCTCAAGGAAGATCAGGGACAGAACACCTGTATTTTCTCGACCGAATTCGCGCTCAAGATGATGGGCGACATCCAGGAGTTCTTCGTCCATCACAACATCCGCAATTTCTACTCGGTGTCCATTTCCGGGTATCACATTGCCGAAGCGGGCGCCAACCCGATTTCGCAACTGGCTTTCACCCTGGCCAACGGCTTCACCTATGCCGAGGCCTATCTGGCGCGCGGCATGCAAATCGACGACTTCGCGCCGAACCTGTCGTTCTTCTTCAGCAACGGCATGGACCCGGAGTATTCGGTGATCGGGCGCGTCGCCCGCCGCATCTGGGCGGTGGCGATGAAGAACAGGTACGGCGCCAGCGAGCGCAGCCAGAAGCTCAAGTATCACATCCAGACGTCGGGGCGTTCGCTGCACGCGCAGGAAATGTCCTTCAACGACATCCGCACGACGCTGCAGGCGCTCATCGCCATCTACGACAACTGCAACTCGCTGCACACCAACGCCTACGACGAAGCGATCACCACGCCGACCGAAGAATCCGTTCGCCGCGCCATGGCCATCCAGTTGGTGATCAACCGCGAGTGGGGTCTGGCGATGAACGAGAATCCCAATCAGGGCTCGTTCATCATCGACGAACTGACCGATCTGGTCGAAGAAGCGGTGCTCAAGGAGTTCGAAGCCATCGCTTCGCGCGGCGGCGTTCTCGGGGCCATGGAAACCGGCTATCAGCGTGGCAAAATCCAGGAAGAGTCGCTACATTACGAGCACAAGAAGCACGACGGATCCTTCCCGATCGTCGGCGTCAATACCTTCCGCAATCCGAAGGGCGACGCCCAGATCGAGATCGAACTGGCGCGTTCGACCGAAGCAGAGAAGCAGTCTCAGCTGACGCGCCTGCAAGCCTTCCAGGAGCGCAACGCCGACACCTCGGCGGCGATGCTCGAACGTCTGCAGCAGACGGTCATCGAAGACGGCAATGTTTTCGCGGTGCTGATCGACGCCGTGCGCGTCTGCTCCTTGGGGCAGATTACCCATGCGCTTTACGACGTCGGCGGCCAGTATCGTCGTAGCATGTAGCTTGCAGGCTGGGTTTGCCGGGACGCGCCTTGCCCGCGCGCCCCGTGTGCACCTTTTGCGTGCGTGGCACGGTGCCAGAAAAAAGAGCGTAGTCGGGAGGCAGTCACTTCCGGGATACGGTTTGTTGGCCAATAGCAAGGAGGGGATGGAGCATGTCGGACATTTACCAAAGGATCTACCAGAGCAAGAAAATGACGGCAGCAGAAGCCATGGGTCTGGTCGAGAATGGCGATTTTATCAGCGTGCCAACCGGTGTTGGCGAACCGCCGACCCTGCTGGGCGCGCTTTCCGAACAGCGCCAGCGCTTTCACGGGGTGACCGTAGCGCAGATTCTACCGCTGCGAAAATTCGACTATATGGACCCCGAGACGGTCGACAATGTCCGCCATCTCGCCTTCTTCTACGGCGGTGCGACTCGCCCCGGCGGGCTGGAAGGATGGATCGATTATCTGCCAAGCTATTTCTCCGAAATGCCGTCGCTGATCAAGAACCGGCAGATTCGCGTCGACGTGGTGTTCACCATGGCCTCGCCGATGGACGAGCACGGCTACTTCTCGATCAGCCTGGCCACTGACTACACCATGGCGGCGATCAGTAGCGCGCGGGTGGTGATCCTCGAGGTCAATCCGAACGTACCCTTCACCAACGGCAATTGTCACGTGCATGTCTCGCAGATTGCCGGCCTCGTCGAGAGCGACGACCCGGTACTCGAGGTCGGTCTGCCGAAGATCGGCAAAGTGCAGGAGGCGATCGGCGAGTACGTCACCGACATCATCGAGGACGGGTCGACGCTGCAAATCGGTTATGGCGCCATTCCTGACGCCGTGGTCATGCAACTGGTCAACAAGCACGATCTCGGAATCCACACCGAGATGATCGGGGATGGCATCCTCAAGCTGCTCGAATGCGGTGCGGTCACCAACCGCAAGAAAACCTATCTGCCGGGAAAAATGGTTGCCACTTTTGCCCTCGGTTCGCAGCCGCTCTATCGCTTCATGCATCGCAACCCGACGCTCGAAATGCATCCGGTCGATTACACCAACGATCCCTTTCTGGCGGCGCGCAACGACAAACTGGTGAGCATCAACGCGACGCTACAGGTCGATCTGATTGGCCAGTGCTGTTCGGAGAGTTTCGGTCCGCAGTCCTACTCGGGTACCGGTGGGCAGGTCGACTTCGTGCGTGCGGCCAATCGCTCACGCGATGGCAAGTCTTTCATCGTCCTGCCGGCAACGGCCAAAGGCGACACCATTTCGCGAATCGTGCCGACGCTGACCACCGGCGCGCATGTCACGACCAGCAAGAACGATGTCAACTACGTGGTCACCGAATATGGGCTTGCACAGTTGCGTGGCAAAAGCGCCAAGCAAAGGGCGCAGGCGCTGATCGGCATTGCTCACCCTGATTTTCGTGGCGAACTCAGCGCAGCGGCGCACAAGTTGAAGTTGCTTTAATGTGAAAGTCGCGCAAGCGACTCACGAAACTCCCTTCTCCCCACTGCGGGAGAAGGGCCGGGGGTAAGGCGGGGAATTCAGGGAGCATGCTCCCGGCCCGGCGAACGATTCCGGCGTGCAAGCCGGAATGCGCACTGCAAGTGAGAGGGGGGCGGCCATGACTTTCATGATCCGGAGTATCTCAACATGTCATGACCGTTAGCGCTTGCCAGCAGCGCCCACGGCGTCACGGACTCGGGGGCCGCCGTCCCGTAAAGGCTGCCGCGTTTTCGTGATCGCCTGTGCTTGTCGCCAAGCTGGCGACGGCCGCGGCGCTGCGCAGCACGAACTCAGCGTCTTTCGTACACCAGTTCGACTTTGCGCATGGTCTGACGACAGGCCTCGCTGTCGCAGGCCTCCTTGTTGCTCTGCTCGCTGCCGAGCGGCAGGCGCCGCAGTTGGTTCTTGGCCACGCCGAGCGAGCGCAGCTTGTCGTTCACCGCTTCGATGCGCTTGTCCGCCACCGCCAGGTTGTAGGCCGCGCTGCCGAGATTGTCGGTATGGCCGACCAGGGTCACGATCAGCTGCGAATCATTTTTCAGGCGCAGGGCGTTCTCGCTCAGGACGACGACGCCCTCGTGGCCTATCCGTGCTTCACCGAAGCCGAAATAGACCGTTCTCTTCTCGGGTTCGTCGGCGAAAGGCGTGTTAGGGACGGCGGGCGTTACCGGCACTGGCTCGCGAACCGTGACCGGCTCGCTCACGGGTTGGTCGATGGTGCTGCAGGCGCTGAGCAGTATGGCGCCGGCAAGGCAGACGAGGCGAAGACGAAGATAAGGAGGCATTGTTGATGCACCTGCAGGTCGAGACACGGCCACTAATGCGGGAGACGACGCCCGATTCGGGAGACGACTCCCGAGGCGCGAGCCTGCTAGTTTAGCAATGATTCTCCCTGGATGGTTGTGCTGGCGCGTGGTCAACTTCATCTATATGCCTTGACGGGCTTCTGGCGCCTCCCGATACTGCGCCCTTCGCAACCACTGTCTGCTCGCATGCCTGCCCCTCGCCCGTGTCTCTTTCTTGTTGGCCTGTTCAGCTCGCAGCTATTGGCCGTTCCGGCGCGAGCAGCAGTCGTTGAAAGTGTCGCTTGCCACGTCAGCTACGGCGGCGAAACCCGTCTTCTGCAGGCGCGGCCCGTTGTCTCGCCCTATGGCGTCGCGGTCGAGAAAGTGGGTTCGTATTTTCTCTTCCGCGTTGTTTTTCAGAAGGAGCCTGCCGATCTGGCGGCGATCAAGGTCTATGTGCTGGCCGCCAAGGACAGCGGCCCGACGCCGATCCATCAGGTGACGCATGCCTATCCACCGCCGCTGGTGGCAGCTGCGCCGTGGGGATTCACCGGGCTCAATCACGTCTATGAGCCGTTCAGGGACGGCGAATTGAGCTACTGGTGCGAATGGTCGGGCGAGCTGCGGGAGTCGCGCTCCGAGGGCCAGCAGCAATGAGCAGGGGATGCCGTCTCCTCACCTTGCTGGCGCTCGTTTTCGGCCTGGCGCTGGCCAGCGCGGCTGGCGCCGAGAGCGTGCGCCTGGTCTTCGTCGGCGACGTCATGCTCGACGACGGGCCGGGCCGTCTGATCAGCCGTGGCGGCGATCCGCTGACGGCGTTTGCGGCGCAGTTGCGAGACGCCGACTACACCATCGGCAACCTCGAATGTCCGATTGCCACGCAGGGTCAAGCCCTGGACAGCAAGATCTACAGCTTTCGCGCCGATCCGCGCGTGGCGCCCCTGCTCAAGGGCCGCTTCGACGCGCTGGCAGTCGCCAACAATCATTCCGGTGACTACGGGCAGCAGGCTTTTCTGGAAACACTCGACCATCTTTCCGGGCAGGGAATCGCCGCCTTTGGCGGTGGCCGCAATCTCGAAGAAGCGCACCGGCCGCTGTGGATAACGCGTGGCGGTTTGCGCATTGCCGTACTGGCCTACAACGAATTCAAGCCGCGTTCCTTCGAAGCCGGGGCCGAATGGCCGGGCATTGCCTGGAGCGAGGACGGCCAGGTCGTCGCCGACATCCGGGCCGCGCGGGCGGCCGGTGCCGATCTGGTGATTCCGTTCATGCACTGGGGTTGGGAGCGAGAAGAGCAGCCGAGCGAGCGGCAGCGGCAGCTGGCGCGGACGATGATCGATGCGGGCGCCGATGTCGTCGTCGGCGGCCACCCGCACGTCACGCAGGGCGCCGAATACTACCGCGGCAAGCTGATCGTCTATAGCCTGGGCAATTTTGTCTTCGACGGTTTCGACAATGCCGCCACGCGTACCGGTTGGCTGCTGCGCCTGACCCTGGACAAGAGTGGACTGCTCGCCTGGGAGACCCAGGCCGCGCATATGGACGACGACGGCAGTCCGCAGCCGAGAGCGGGCGTCGTGACTCCCTGCGGTCGCGCCGGGGACAGCGTTGTCAGTGAGTGCGTCAACAAACCCTGACCTTCGCCCTGGGGCGGCCCTGGGCGCTGCTTCTCTGCGCTCGGTCAGCGCGCTCAGGCCGAATCGTTGCGGGCGGTGATCTGGTCGGCGCCCCTTTCGCACCCTTCGCCAGGGCTTTCGTCGAGCTCTCCGGCAGTGCCGTCCGGTAGCCACTGCAGTGGTACGGCAGCGGTCCACTCCAGGCGCGCAAGCAGGCGGTAGAAGTCGTTCGCCAGCGGTGCCCGCAGGGTCAATTCCGCGCCGGTCACCGGGTGCGCCAGACGCAGCTCGGTGCAGGCCAGCAGCAGCCGGTGGCAAGCGAAGAGGGTCTGAAACAGGCGGTTGTGGCGCCCCTTGCCGTGCGTCGCGTCGCCAATTATCGGGTGCGCGATGTGCTTGAGATGCCGACGCAGCTGATGGCGACGCCCGCTCAGCGGTTCGAGTTCAATCAGGGCGTAGCGGCTCGAGGGATAGCGGTCGACGCGGTGTGGCAATTCGATGGTGGCCAGCCTCCGGTAGCGGGTGCAGGCGTCCTGCGTCGGCGAGTTCGTGGCAGCAACGGCAGCGGCGGCGGCGCGAGCGCCTTCCGTGTCGAAGTGGCGACGCAGAGGATGGTCGATTTCGCCAGCGAGCGGGGGATGGCCGCGGACCACCGCCAGGTAGTTCTTGCCGACCTGGCGCTGTTCGAAACTGGTGCTCAGCGCCCGCCCGACGGCGCTGCTCAGCGCGAAGAGCAGGACCCCGGAGGTTCCCTTGTCGAGGCGGTGCACCGCGTAGACGCGCTGGCCGAGCTGATCGCGCAGCATCTGCAGCGCAAAGCGTCGCTCGCTGCGGTCAATGATGCTGCGGTGCACCAGCAGTCCCGCCGGCTTGTGGATGGCGACCAGGTGCTGGTCTTGATAAATGATGGGCAGCAGGGCGCCACCGGCCTCAATCATTACGGCTCACTTGCCGTTCGTCGCTGGCGAGTTCGCTGCTCGGCCGGGAGGCGATTCGCTCGTCGCCGCAGGGAACTCGCCATCGACGTAGTACCAGCGACCGGCTTGTTGCACGAAGTGGCTGACTTCGTGCAGACGCTGGGCGCGGCTGCCGACCCGGTAGCGGGCGACGAATTCGACGATCGCCGTTTCCGGTCCGGTAGTCACGTGGCGGCGCACTTGCAGGCCCAGCCACTGCGGCGCCAGGGCGCCATCAGGATCGACTTGCGTCGGCCGGGTCGATGGGTGCCAGGTGGAGAGAAGGTAGGCTTCGATGGCCAGTACGTAGGCGCTGTAGCGCGAGCGCATCAGCGCTGCCGCGTCGGGTGCTGCGGCCCCGTCGTGCAGGGGGCCGCAGCATTCGGCGTAACGAAGCGCGCTGCCACAGGGGCAGGCACTCTTCGAAGTCTGTTTCATGACCGACTTGTGAGCGGAGTTTGCCATGGATCAAACCGGGGCGGGAGTGGCACGGTTGGCACGATTGGCACGGGCGTCGGGCCAGGCCGCCGCCCATCGCCATCAGCTGCCGCGGCGTGCCGGGCCGCGAAACAGTGCCGCCGTGGCGGCGCCGCCATCCGCTCGTGGACGTTGCGGTGCGCGCGGTGGCGGTGGGTTATGCGCTGCGCTCGGATTGGCACGGGCGGGGGACGAAGTCGCTCCCGGCCGCGCTGGTGGCGTTGCCGCTTTGGCCTGTGTCTTGGCCGGCGCGCGCGCGCGTCCGTCGTGGCCCGGGCCCGCACCGCGGCGCTGGCCGTCGTGGCTGCCGCGTGGCGCCGGAGTGGTCACCGCTGGCGCAGGAGTCGTGCCGGGCTCGAAGCCTTCGACGACCTGTTTCTCGATGCGCCGGGTGAGCAGTTTCTCGATTGCCGCCAGCAGCGGCCGCTCTTCGGCACAAACCAGCGACAGCGCTTCGCCGGAACTGCCGGCACGGCCAGTGCGGCCGATACGGTGCACGTAATCTTCAGGAACGTTCGGCAGTTCGAAGTTCACCACGTGCGGCAGTTCTTCGATGTCCAGACCGCGCGCGGCGATGTCGGTGGCCACCAGGACGCGCACCGTGCCGTTCTTGAAACCGGCCAGGGCGCGCGTGCGCGCCGGCTGGCTCTTGTTGCCGTGGATCGCGGTAGCCTCGATACCGGCCTTGCACAGGTATTCGGAGAGGCGGTTGGCGCCGCTCTTCATGCGCGTGAACACCAGTACCTGCTTCCAGTCGCCCGACGACACCAGATGCACCAGCAGGTCGCGCTTGCACCAGCTATCGACCGGATGCACGCGCTGCGCGACGAGTTCGGACTCGGCGTTGCGGCGTGCGACTTCGACCATCGCCGGGTTGTGCAGCAGGCCGTCGGCGAGCTTGCGGATTTCTTCCGAGAAGGTCGCCGAGAAAAGCAGGTTCTGGCGTTTCGCCGGCAGCAGCGCGAGAACGCGGCGGATGTCGCGGATGAAACCCATGTCCAGCATGCGGTCGGCTTCGTCGAGCACCAGGATTTCGACATTCGACAGCTCGACGGTTTTCTGCTGCAAGTGATCGAGCAGGCGTCCGGGCGTCGCCACCAGGATGTCGACGCCGCGGCGCAAGGCGTCGATCTGCGGGTTGATGTTCACGCCGCCATAGATCAGCGTCGTCTTGAGTGACATGTACTTGCCGTAAGTGCGCACGCTCTCTTCGATCTGCGCCGCGAGTTCGCGGGTCGGGGTCAGGATCAGCGCCCGCACGCGCTGGCGTGGCTGCGCGTTGGCGCTGGCACGGGCAGGCATGGTGGCGAGGCGTTGCAGCAGCGGCAGCGTGAAACCGGCGGTCTTGCCGGTGCCGGTTTGCGCACCGGCGAGGACGTCGCGTCCTTCAAGAATCAGCGGAATCGCCTGCGCCTGTACGGGCGTCGGCTCGGTGTAGCCTTGTTCGGCGACAACACGGGTGAGCTCGGCCGACAGGCCGAGCGCGGAAAACGATTGGGTCAAGGTGAATCTCCGGTGAACGACCTGCTGCGGCATGATGCCAACAGAGCCGGTTCAGGCGCTTGGAACTAGGGGGGGTGGGTGCGCTGCGGGGGCGATCGGCAAGTGCCGATGGCGGATCAACCGCGAGAGGACCGAGCTGCCGACCGGATGAAACGCGGCTCAGTTCTGGGCGGCACTATACACGTTCTGGCGGAGCATAACGAAAAAAAGGCGCGTGCCTCGGCAAAGCCGGGCCTCCGCCAGCACGCCAACGAACACCGTTCCGCCAATTACATTGGCAAATCCTTCGGAAAGCCGATCAGCTCGTCGTGGTCGAGTTTGTCAATCGCCTCCGGCCCCAGCTCGCGGCTGTTCCACGCGTAATTGAGCTTGGCGTATATCGCCGGCAGCAGTTGTGGCAACAGCTCGTCGACCGCCTCCGGATCCGACTCCAGTTCGCCGATCGCTTCTTCGAGTGCTTCCATGGCGTCGGTGAGAGTGGTGAGAACCCATTCTGCGTCCATCTGCTACTCCTTCAATACTGGCCTTTTACACCACCGATCGCGGCCCGACATCGGGCTGAACGGCAAGCCGCATACCCATCGCCTTGAGAATGGCGGTGAGGCTGCGCAGCTCGGGATTACCTTGTGGCGAGAGGGTGCGGTACAGCGTCGTCGCGTTCAGCGCGGTTTGATCGGCCAATCCGGTCACGCCACCAAAGGCCGCTGCCATGTAGCGCAGGGCAGTCAGCAGCTCGGCCTGGTCGCCGTCAGCCAGTACCGCGTTGAGGTACTCGGCCGCAAAAACCGGGTCGTTGCGAAAACTCTCGATGGTCGCGTCCCCATGCGCTCTTGATTTGCCGTTCATCATGTCCTCCTTTCCCAGTCCTGCCAGTAAGCTGACGCCCGTTCGATATCTGAACGCTGGCTGCGTTTGTCGCCGCCGCCGAGTAGCAACACCAGGGTCTGGCCCGCCTGCGCGTAGTACACGCGGTAACCGGGCCCGGTATCGATACGCAGTTCCCACACTCCGTCACGGCAGAACTTGTGGTCTCCGAAGTTGCCGACTTTCATCCGTTCAAGTCGCCGCAGGATTGCCACCCGCGCCCGCATGTCCCGCACGGCGTCCATCCAGTCTTGCACCGGATCATGGCCGTCTGCGGTGAGGTAGTGGGCGATTTCCATGAGGCGTATTTTCGCTTGTAAGCGAATGTTTGTCCAGCAAGCACGAGACCGCCGCTGTTGCACCGACCAGCGAACCAGGAGAACACCTTGCCAGGGTGCTTTGCCTGGGAGGGAGGCGAGAAGTGCGTGCGCTGCGAATTTTTTTGGAGAGCTAACGAGCAGGGAGCGGTGGCGCCGCACCTCAATGACTATGTGCTACAGTCCGGCCATGCGCTTACCCGACTGACGAGCCGGTTTCTCGATGCTTGCTGCGGGTCGCACACTTGTGGTCGAGGCGACTGTTTTGGCCTTGATCGGCACGTATGGCAGGGTGAGAGGAACTCGGGCATGGCTGGCGACATTTTCGTGAGTTACAGTCATCGGCAGGGCGAGTGGGTGTGGGATCGGCTGCTGCCGGTCCTCGAAGCCGGTGGCGCGACGGTGCATATCGACCGTGAGCGATTCACGGCCGGCAAGGCTGTGTTGCCGCAGATGGACGCTGTCCAGGATGCGGCGGCGATCTCGCTGCTGGTGCTGTCGCCGGAGTACCTGGGAAGCGACTACTGCCGGCGGGAAATGCTGCGTGCGCTTGCCTCTGACCCCGGCTTTCGCAGTGGCCGCGTCATCCCGGTGTTGCGCACCGCTTGCCCCCTGCCTGCCGAGATCGCCGCCAGCGAACCGCTGCACGTTTCCTTGCTCGACGACGCCAACGCCGAGCAGTGGCAGCGTCTGCTGCAGGCGTGCGCCGTCACGCTCGGGACGACCGCGCCCGCCTGGCTGGAGGCGCGCCAGGTGCTGCGCCGTACGCTGCTGCGCAAGCAATCCGTGAACCTGGTTGTCTCCGGTGGAGCGCTCTGGCGCCCGCTGATCGCACAGTTGCGTAGAGATCTGGCCGCACAGAACCAGCAGATGGGCATCGTCGACCTGGAAAAGGGCAGCACCGTGCCGCGTCGCGGACTGGTCGCCGAAATGCTTGCGGCACTCGGCTCGACCCTGCCGGTGCCGCGCGAACCCGAGGATCTCGCCGAACTCGATCGCGTGCTCGCGACGCGACCGTTCTCGTGCCTGGCGATCAAGCATTTCGATCTTGTCGCACATCGGCCGCACTATGGTATCGACCTGTTCTCGGCGCTGCGCCATCAACTGATGGAGACGCGCCGACTGGTGCTGCTGGTGCACTCGCGCGCGCCTTTCGCGGCCTTGCTGCCGCGCGAACATCCGCTTTCGGCGATCGACCTCCAGACCGTCGAGCTTTCGGGGTGCTGATGAACCGGGTACCGCTTGACAGGCTGCGCTGGCGCGATCACCGGGCGGCGCTATGGTGGCTGGGCCTGCTGTACCGGCGGCCGGAGCGGTTAATTCAGGCGCTCGATGGCTTGGCCAACCATTGGCAGCGCCTTGTCGTCGGCGCTCGGCTGATGCTGCACGTGCTGCCGTACACTCTGGCAATCAGCGTTGCGGGTCAGCTGGTTCTGATGGCTTTCAGCGCGAGCGCCCTTGATGCCGCCGCGTTGGCGAATGCCGCTGGGGAGCAAATCGACTTCGTGAGCGGGTTTCTAAGGGCGCTAGATATCGTAAGCAAAGGGATTGCAGCAGGGATCGTCCTAGGGGTCGCCATAGCGATTGTCGCAGGGATAACCGGAGGCGTCCCCGCAGGGACCGCCGCAGGGATCCTTTTCGGGATCGTAGGATGGATCTTTTTCGGGCTTGTAGGATGGCTCATTTTCGGGCTCGCCGTAGGGATCGCCGGAGTGATCGTCGGAGTGATCGTCGGAGTGATGATGATCACCATGGCGATCGCCGGAGGGATCATGGGAGTGATCCTCAGCGCAGGGAGTGCCGCCAGGAGCGTCAGAGGCAGTGGCTTCCTGATCGCCGTTGGGATCGCTGGTGGGATGGCCATTGGGATCGCCGTGGGGATCTCCGAAGGGAGCGCCCTCGGGATCGCCGCAGGGACGGTTTCGAGCGTGACGCTCTGGCGCGCCTACTACCACGCCTTCGCCTGGATCCTAGTCTGGCCCCGCGTCCATGGCGATTGGTACCCGTGGCATCCCGTCGCCTGGGACGATCTGTGCGGTCTGCCTTTCCCCGGACTCGACCGGCTCCTTGCCGCCTACGCTGACCACGACCGCGCCGCGTCGGAGGCCGAGATCGAGCGGCTGATCAGCAGCTACAGCTTCCGGAGCCAGCGCCACAACGCGCTGCGTGCACGCGCCAGGTTGGTCGCGCGCGACGCGGCGATCGCGCCAAGTCTGCGCCAAGCCGACGCCATCGTCGCTCGCCTGCCCGAAGGCAGCGACGGCTTCCTCGCCGAAACCGCCGCGGTCAAGGAATGGGTCGGCGAAATCGCCCTACTGCAGCGGCAGGTCGACATCGCCGACCGCCCGCTCTTCCGCGACCCGCTCGCCGAACTGCTGCTCGAAAAGGTCGACCACTTCGCGCATCGCATCGCCGGATTGCACGAGCCATTGGCCAGCGAATTCCGCCAGGCGGCGACGAACTGGCTGGCGATCGCGCGCCGGCAGCGCGAGGAAGTCAGGCGTTGCCGCGATCGCGAACCGACCCCACAGGTCTTTCGTGCCGGCGATCCGGTGCGCCGCGAGCAGGAGGCTTTTGTTGCCCGCCTCGGAGTTTTCGGCGAGCTCGAACGTCAGGTGATGTTGAGCACCGGCTGCCCGGGAATCGTCCTCTACGGCCGGCGTCGTACCGGCAAGTCGACGGTGCTGCTCAACCTGGGGGGCTTTCTGCCGGCCACGGTGTTGCCGGTCTGCCTGTCAATGCAGGACCCCAAGGCCTTTGCTTCGCTTGCGTCGTTGATCAGCTTGCTGATCACCCGCATTCGCGAGGCGCTGGGCACAGTGGCGCCGCCAGTGCCAATAAGCGCCGAAGCGGTCGGCCTGGCCGAACTGTTCGCTTTTCTCGGGGAAGCGAACCGGAGTCTGGAAAAGGACGACCGTCGCCTGCTGATCGGTCTGGACGAATACGAGATGATCGACGACAAGATCGGCCAGGGCGTCTTGCCGCAAGAGCTGCTCGACACCCTGCGGGAGTCGATTCAGTCGCACCGACAGATCACCTGGATTCTCGTCGGCAGCCACGAAATCACCGACCTGCGGCATGCCCCCTGGACCTCGTACCTGGTCAGCGCACGCACCATCGAACTGCCGCTGTTCTCGCGCGAGGAAACGACGCTGCTGCTCACCGATCCCCTGCAGCATTCGCGTTTCTGGCGCGAGAAAGACCGCCAGCGGCCGCGCTTTGCCAGCGCCTTCTGGGGCGAAGACGGCATCGAACGTATCCATGCCGAAGCCGGCGGCTGGCCGCACCTGGTGCAGCTGATCGCCGAAACGGCGATCGACCTGGTCAACGACAGCGGTCGCCGCGAGATCGGCGCCGCGCTCCTCGAACGTGCGCTGGAGCAGGCGATCGTCAAGGGGCATAACGTCCTTTATGAGTTGTCGCGGCGCGAGAGCCGGCTGCCGGGTGAATGGGAGTATCTGCGCGGCTTTGCGGGCAGCGAGCGTCAGCCGCCGCCGGCTGACCCCCGCGTGTGCGCCTCGCTACGCCGCCGTCTGCTGCTCGTCGAGAGCGCGGGGGAATGCGTCCTGCGCGTGCCGCTGATGCGCCGCTGGCTGATCGAGCGAGCCTGGCGGATTGAGGATTGAGCGCAGACCTCAGGTTTGCTGGCAGCTTTTTCCGGGCAGAGCGATCGCGGCTGCGGCTTCGCGAATCTTCGCGAGTCGCTTGGCCAGGCTGGTGGCTGAGTTCAGAATAGACAAGGAGCGCCGCTAGCGCGACTACCGTGGCGCTGATCCACGTCGCCGGGTGCTTCAGCGGTCACGCGGCCTGAAGCAAGCTTGCTGATGCGCTTTCTTTCAAGGAGAAGAACGATGCTACCGCTATGTTTCGTACTCATGCCTTTCGGCAAGAAACCCATTCTTTCCGGGACCACGGTCGACTTTGACGCTGTCTACCACGACCTGATCGCCCCGGCGATAGAGGCGGTGGGCATGGAGGCGCTGCGTGCCGACCAGGAGGTCAGCGGCGGGGTGATTCACAAGCCGATGTACGAGCGGCTGATTCTCTGCGACTTCGCCGTCGCCGACCTGACCGGAGCCAACGCCAATGTCTTCTATGAGCTTGGCTTGCGTCACGGCGTGCGCCCTGCGACCACCGTCCTGCTCTACGCGGGCAGCGAACGCATGCCGTTTGACGTCGCACCTTTGCGTGCCTTGCCCTACCAGTTGGGCGCGGATGGCAAGCCGACCGATGTCGAGGGCGCACGCCGGGCCTTGTCCAAGCTGCTCGCAACCGCCAGGGCTGCGCGGGGAGAAGAGAGTACCGACAGCCCGGTTTTCCAGTTGCTCGAGGGCTACACCGCGCCCGATATTGCCCGCCTGAAAACCGATGTCTTTCGGGATTGTGCGCACTATGCGGTTGAGGCGCGCAAGCAGCTTGCCGACGCCCGGCGCGCCGGCAAGGACGCACTCAAGAAGGCGGCGGGTGAACTCGGCGAGGTGCAGGATCTCGAAGCGGGGGTGGTCATCGATCTCTTTCTGTCGTATCGCGCTCTCAGCGACTGGCAGGCAATGGTCGATCTGGCGGCGCAAATGTCGGCGCCGCTGGCGCGCAGCGTGCTGGTGCGCGAGCAACTGGGCTTTGCCCTCAATCGTCTCAAGCATCGCGACGAAGCCGAGGAGTTGCTGGTCGAGCTGATCAAGGAGCACGGGGCGAGCAGCGAAACCAATGGCTTGCTCGGGCGGGTGTACAAGGACCGCTGGGACGAGGCGCGTAACGCCAACGAACTGCTCAAAGCAAAGGGCGCGTTGAGCAAGGCGATCGACACCTACCTGAAGGGTTTCGAAGCCGACTGGCGCGACGCTTACCCGGGCATCAACGCGGTGACGCTGATGGAGCTGAAGAACCCGCCCGATCCGCGCCGGCTTGAGCTGCTGCCGGTGGTCAGCTATGCGGTCAAGCGACGCCTGGCGAAGGGCACTCCGGACTACTGGGACCATGCGACGCTGCTCGAACTGGCCGTCCTGCAAAAGGACGAAGAGGCGGCAATGGAGGCTGCCGGCAATGCGCTGGCCGCCGTTCGCGAATCGTGGGAGCCGGAAACGACGGCGCGCAACCTGGCCTTGATCCGCGCCGCGCGGGTGACGCGTGGCGATGAAGTCGCCTGGGCGGAAGTGATCGAGCAGGAACTCGACAAGCGCGCGGCCGGCTGACAGGCGCGGTGGCGCTGGGCGGCGCTTCGCCATCCCCTTACCGTTGCTGCCGCTGCCGCTGTCGCGGCGTATCGCGGCTGGTGCCTACTTCTGCCCGGCGAGGGTCGCCATCGCGGCGGCGTGCGTCTTGTCCGCTGCCGCCTTGCGTGCGGCGACGTAGGTCTGCAGCGTGTCGTTGATCGACTGACCGGTCTTGCCATAGGTATCGAGGGCCGCGAGCAGCTCAAGCTGGCTGGCCCTGATGTGGGCGGCGTCGTGCAGATGACCGGCGTAGCGTCGGCAGGCCGCAAAAATGGCCGTCGCATCTTCACCGCTGCGCTTGCTGACCTGCTCGAGCATTGCCCGCGTCCTGCTTACGGCCGGATCATGGGCGGCGACCGGGTGGTCGAGCGAGAGCGAAGTCATCTCCTGAGCGACCATCTCGGTCGACATCGCGGCGGCGCCGCTGCAGGTCATGGCGAGCAGCGAGATCAGGGACAGCAGGGCGAGAATTTGTTTCATCGAGCGGTCGCTTTCAGGTGAGTTTCTGGCGTCACTTGGCTTGGCGACGTTCGCGCAGCCGTTTTTCGATGCCCACGACAATATAGGCGAGCAAGCCGACCGCGGCTATTTCCAGCCATTGGCGAACGCCGATCGGCGCGGTGGCGAAGAGGCGGTTGAGCAGCGGCAGGTAGGTCAGCAGCGCCTGCAGCACGGCCATGGTCAGCACACCGTACCAGATGGCCGGATTGGAAAACAGGCCGACGTGCAGCGCCGAGCGGGTCAGTGAGCGGCAGTTGAAGAGGTACATCGCTTCGACGACGACGAAGACGTTGAGCGCGACGGTACGTGCTTCGGCGAGCGGATTGCCGAGCGACAGTTCGCGCAGGAAGAGGCCGAAGGCACCGGCGAGCAGCAGCAGGCTGACCAGCACGATCCGCCACACCAGCGCGCTGTCGAGAATCGGGGTCCCCGGCGGGCGCGGGGGGCGCTGCATGACATTCGCCTCGATTGGTTCGAAGGCCAGCATCAGACCGAGGAAAACGGCGGTGGTCATGTTGATCCAGAGAATCTGCAGCGGCGTGATCGGCAGCGTGGCGCCGGCGACGACCGCCGCCAGGATCACCAGGCCCTCGCCGAAATTGGTGGGTAGCGTCCAGGTAATGAACTTGACCAGGTTGTCGTAGACGCCGCGCCCTTCCTCGACGGCTGCTTCGATGGCGGCAAAATCATCGTCGGTGAGCACCATGTCGGCGGCGTCCTTGGCCACTTCGGTGCCGGCCAGGCCCATGGCGATGCCGATGTCGGCCTGCTTCAGCGCCGGCGCATCGTTGACCCCGTCGCCGGTCATTGCCACCACCTCGCCATTGGCCTGCAGCGCCCTGACCAGGCGCAGCTTCTGCTCGGGTTCGACGCGCGCGAAGACGTTGACCTCGGTGGCCACCCGGCGCAGCTCCGGATCGTCGAAGGCCGCCAGTTCGACGCCGGTGAGGGCCGTCTCGCCGTCCTTGATGATGTCGAGTTTGCGGGCGATCGACAGCGCGGTGACGGCATGATCACCGGTGATCATTTTGACCGTGATGCCGGCGGCGTGACAGGTGGCCACCGCGGCGATCGCTTTCGGGCGCGGCGGGTCGATCATTCCGACCAGGCCGATGAACTCCAGGCCGGCATCGGCGCTGTGCTCGTCGAGCGCTGGCAGCGTGTTCGTGGTGGTGCTGGTGAGGCGTGCGATCGCCAGGACGCGCAGGCCTTCCCTGGCCATGGCGCGCGCGGCGTTCTCGATCGCCGCGATCTCCTCGGGGCGCAGCGCCACCGGCTGTCCGGAGGCGTCGAGCATCTGCTGCGCGCGCGGCAGCAACTGTTCGAGAGCCCCTTTGAAGTACGTCAGGCGCTGGCCTTCGATTTCGTGCGCCGTGGCCATGTACTGACGCGTCGAATCGAAGGGGATTTCGTCGCGGCGCGGGAAGCGCTTGTGCAGCGCCGCCTCGTCGAGACCGACTTTGCGGGCGACGACGATCAGCGCGCCTTCGGTCGGGTCGCCGACGATCGTCCATTGTTCGCCGTGTTCACGCGGCTCCTTGCCTTCGCTGCCTGCCTGTTCCTTGCTCAGCGCGGCATCGTTGCACAGTACGCCAGCGAGCAGGCACTCGCGCAAGGCGCCGGCGATCTCACCGCCGTCGCCGACCTTGCCTTCGGGCGCGTAGCCGCTGCCGCTGACCGTCGTCTGCACGCCGCCGGCGTAAAGCTCGCGGACGGTCATCTGGTTTTCGGTCAGGGTGCCGGTCTTGTCGGAACAGATGATCGTCGTGCTGCCCAGGGTTTCGACTGCCGGCAGCTTGCGGATGATTGCCCGCCGTTTGGCCATCCGCGCGACGCCGATGGCCAGGGTGATGGTCATCGCCGCCGGCAGCCCTTCGGGGATGGCGCCGACGGCCAGCGCGACGGCAGCCATGAACATTTCGAACGCCGACGAACCGCGCCACATGCCAACGATAAAAGTGAGTACCGCCAGCAGGCCGATGGCGATCAGCAGCCAGTTGCTGAAAACTGCCATCTTGCGCGTCAGTGGCGTCGTCAGGTCCGGTGCTTCGGCGATCAGTTGCGAGATGCGGCCGGTTTCCGTGCGGTCTCCGGTGTCGACCACCACTCCGGCGCCGCGGCCGGTGATCATCACCGTGCCGGCATAAGCCATGTTGCAGCGGTCGGCGAGCACGGTGGCTTCGGGGAGGACTTCGCCGTGCTTGGCGACCGCCGTCGATTCGCCGGTAAGTGCCGATTCGATGGCCTGCAAGTCCTTGGCGCGGAACAGACGCAGGTCGGCCGGTACCTTGTCGCCGGCCGCCAGCAACACCACATCGCCAGGAACCAGTTCGGTCGATGGCAGACGTTGCTTGCAGCCGTCGCGCAGGACGGTGACTTCGCTACTGACCGAGCGCGCCAGCGCCGCCAGCGCATCCTCGGCGCGGCCCTCCTGGATGAAGCCGATCACCGCGTTGATCAGGGTGACGCCAAAGATCACTCCCGAATCGACCCATTCGCCGAGGACGGCAGTAACCACGCCGGCCACCAGTAGCACCAGCACCAGCGGCTGGACGAACTGCAGGGCGAAGCGCAGCAGTGCCCCCTTGCCTGGCTTTTGGGTAATCCGGTTCTCCCCATGCAGCGCGCGGCGGCTGAGAACTTCGCCAGCGGCGAGCCCCTCGTCGTAGCTCGCTTGCAAGCGCGTCGCCGCTTCGTCAGCGGCGATGAAATGCCAGGCGACCCGTTCCGGAGATCTCTCGTTCACGGCCTTGGCCGCTCAGGGTGCGAGCGCTGATCGGCAGGGGCGATCAGCGTGGCGCCGAGTACTGTCGCCGCGGGTAGTCGATATCTGTCGTTCATTTCTTCCCCTTTGCCATGACCGCTGCGCGGGCTTCTGGTCGTGGCAACTGCCTTCTTCAGAATCGCGTTCAGGGCTATGCTGAAGATTATAAAGCAGCCCTGGACGCGTCGTCGCGGATGTCGCCTGGACAAGCCGGGGTGGCAATGCCGTTCGCGCATCTGTTCGCGCAGGTGGCTGAGCAGGTGTGGGTTGGTGCCGGGCGATAGTGTCGGAATATTTGACAGTGGCTAAGCGGGCGCTTCGACTATTTTTATAGGATACCCGGATTTAATGGCGTATTAAATCCCAGGCACAGTCATTGCTTAGGTTCTCTCCAATATTTCGGATCCTTGGCAAAATGGCAGCTTTCAAGCGACCGCATGGGTTCTTCGGCTTTTTCGCCGCGGTCCTTGTTGCAACTCAGGTCGCAGCATATCCACTTAACGACTATGATCGGGCCGCGCACGGCGCTGTCAGTCGCGACGCGTTCGCCGCGTTGCCCGCGGCCGTGAGCGCTGGCCCCTGGTCGACCGCGTCCTTGCCCGGCCTCGACCGCGCGGCTCCCGTCCCCTTGTTCGTCGACCCGTCGCCGGCTGCGCGTGAGGACGTGGACTTTGCCAAGCCTGCGCAAGCTGACCCGCTCGGCCGGGCCCTGCGAGCGGTGGTCAACGTCACTGCCAAACGGCAGCGGGGAGCTTCCGCAGCAGCGGTAGTTTTGCCTACGGAGCAGCTCGACCCGTTTATCCCCATCCTGGGAGACGAGGTCGCCGCGGCGGTTTTGAGAATGGAGGAAGGGCTCGCCGAAGTGCTTAGCGAAGCCCTCGAGGCGCGTATCGACGAGGACGGTCGGGTCACTTTTTCCATGGCTGGCGTGGAAGGCTTTCACGTCAGCACTGGCAACGGGCAGGTGTCGCTGGGGCATGGCGATACGGTGTTCGCTTTCAACCAGGAGAGGAGTACTGAGCTTGGGCGGCGGATCGCGGTGCTCGATGCGGTCCGCGACGCCGAGCAGGGAGCCCTGCCCAGCTCTTCCAATCTGCTGCGTGATCTGCTTGCGCTCGGCGTACGCGTCGTTCAGTATCCCCTGTTCTGGGTCCTGGTTTTTATGGCGCTGATCGGCAAGATCGCGCTGGTGCTTGCCACCCGGCACAAACGTCGACGTTTGCCGCGGCTCAAATCGAGCGCACAGCCGAATGTACAGCACATCCGCACCGGCGCGCGCAGCAAGCTCAAACGCGTGCGTACCCGAATCAGGCTGCGGCAGTCAGCCTAGGTGCCGGCGGCGCTGCTGCCTTGTGGGAGGCTGCGTGCTCCTGCCACCGCACGCCGCGCTTACGTGGCGGCGGCGGGAGAGGCCCAGCCAGCTCGCCTTGCGAAGACGCTTCCGCGTCGATCCCGGTCAGCGGGGCTTGGGGGTATACTGGCGCGGATGTCGCGGGTTTGTCGCTTGTCCTGCTTCCTGCGACCTGGCTTCTGACCTTTCCACTCCCCAGGAATCCATCATCATGCTGCAGAAATCTGCTTCTTTCCCTGGTATTCAGGGACCTATCGTAACCATCGTCATGGACGGTTACGGGATCGCCAAGTCCGACGTCGGCAGTGCCATCGCCGCCGCCACAAAGCCGACCCTGGATCGTCTTTTTGCCAAGTATCCGAATATCACCCTGCGCGCGCACGGTGTCGCGGTCGGCATGCCTTCCGACGACGACATGGGTAATTCCGAAGTCGGCCACAATGCCATCGGCGCCGGCCAGGTCTACAGCCAGGGCGCTTCGCTGGTCGCCGACGCCATTGCCGCCGGCTCGATCTGGCAAGGTGCGGCATGGCAGGAAGTCATCGCCAGCGTCAAGGGCGGGGGCGGCGTGCTGCACTTCCTCGGCCTTTTTTCCGACGGCAATGTGCACAGCCACGTCGACCACCTGCGGGCGATGATCGTCCGCGCCAAGGAAGAGGGCGTCCAAGCGGTGCGAATTCATATCCTGCTCGACGGCCGTGACGTTCCCGAGACCAGTGCACTTGATTATGTACTGCCCTTCGAAGCTTTCCTGGCCGAGATCAACGATGACCGCTTCGACGCCCGCATCGCTTCGGGTGGCGGGCGCATGAACATCACCATGGATCGCTACGAGGCGAACTGGAACATGGTCGACAAGGGCTGGCACACGCACGTCCTCGGTGAAGGCCCGCAATATGACAGCGCGGCTGCCGCGATCGAGGCCCTGCGGGTGGAATTCCCCGGCACCATCGACCAGGATCTGCCGGCATTCGTCATCGGCAGCGCCGGTGTTCCGGTCGGAACGATCAATGATGGCGACGCGGTGGTCTTCTTCAACTTCCGCGGCGACCGCTCGATCGAGATCACGCGCGCTTTCGAAGATGCCGATTTCGACAAGTTCGATCGCCTGCGCGTGCCCCGCGTGACCTACGCCGGCATGCTCCAGTACGACGGCGACCTCAAGCTGCCGAATCGCTTCCTGGTCGATCCGCCGGCCATTCTCGACACCATGGGCGAATGGTTTGCCAAGGCCGGTATCACCCAGTTCGCCTGCTCGGAAACGCAGAAGTTCGGCCATGTGACTTACTTCTGGAACGGCAACCGCTCGAACAAATTCGACGGTGAAACCTACCAGGAGGTGCCCAGCGATGTGGTGCCCTTCGAGCAGCGGCCGTGGATGAAGGCCGCCGAGATCGCCGACGCGATGATCGCCGCCCTGAAAAGTGGCCAGTACAAGACGCTACGTTGCAATTTCGCCAATGGCGACATGGTCGGTCACACTGGCAGTTTCCGCGCCGCGACGATGGCCATCGAGGCCGTGGACCTGGAGCTGGCGCGCATCCTGCCGGTCATTGATGCGCTCGGCGGAGTGGCCCTGATCACTGCCGACCATGGCAATGCTGACGAGATGTACGAAATCGACAAGAAGAGCAAGCAGCCGGCGAAGAATGCCGATGGCTCGTTCAAGGCGAAGACCGCACACACCCTCAATCCGGTGCCGTTCATCCTCTACGACAATGTTTCGGGCGGCAAGCTTGGCCTGCAGGCGAGCGAGACTGCCGGCCTCTCCAACATCGCAGCGACGATTGCCAACCTGCTCGGCTTCGAGAAGCACGCCAAGTGGGACGACAGCCTGCTGGTCGTCAAGTAGCGCAGACGACTTGCCTCAGGAAAGTCCGCACGGCCGCCGCAAGGCGGCCGTTTTCGTCAGGGCAGGCGTTGCTCCGGCGCGTAGAGTTCCTCGGCGCTTTCGCGGCGGCGAACGAGATGCGCTTGCGTGCCATCGACCATCACTTCGGCGGCACGTGGGCGGGTGTTGTAGTTGGAACTCATGACCATCCCGTAGGCGCCGGCGGAGAGGATCGCCAGCAGATCGCCTTCGGCCAGTGTCAGTTCGCGACCGTGGCCGAGAAAGTCGCCGGATTCGCAGATCGGGCCGACGATTTCCCATTTGGCTGCTTCACCGGCGCGGGCTGCCACGGGAACGATGTCGTGCCACGAGCCGTACAAGGCCGGTCGGGAGAGGTCGTTCATCGCCGCGTCGACAATCGCGAAATTTTTCACTTCGCCGGGCTTCAGATACTCGACGCGGGTGAGCAGCACACCGGCATTGCCAACCAGGCGGCGACCGGGTTCGAGGAGGATGCGCAGGGGTCGCCCCTTGAGCTTTTCGAGCAGTGGCTGCAGGTAGGCGTGCACGCTGGTTGGTACATCAGCGTCGCTGTAACGGATGCCGAGACCGCCGCCGAGGTCGATGTGCTGCAGCACGATACCGTCGCTGGCCAGCTGGTCGACCAGTACCAGCAGCTTGTCGAGAGCTTCGGCAAATGGCGCTGCGTCGAGCAGTTGCGAGCCGATATGGCAGTCGATGCCGCTGACTTCGAGGTGCGCCAGCGCGGCGGCCTGTCGGTAGAGCGCCCGTGCTTCGTCGTAGGCGACGCCGAATTTGTTTTCCTTGAGGCCGGTCGAGATGTAGGGGTGCGTACCGGCGTCGACGTCGGGATTGACGCGCAGGCTGACCGGCGCGGTTTTGCCAAGCTGGCCGGCGACGGCGTTGAGGCGTTCGAGTTCGGGAGAGGATTCGACGTTGAAGCACAGGATGCCGGTGTTCAGCGCCAGTTCCATTTCGGCGGCGGTCTTGCCGACCCCGGAGAAAACAATGCGCTGCGGATCGGCGCCAGCGGCCAGAACGCGCTTGAGTTCGCCGGCCGAGACGATGTCGAAGCCGGCGCCGCGGCGGGCCAGGACGTCGAGCACGGCGAGGTTGGAGTTGGCTTTGACGGCGTAGCAGACGAGGGCATCAAGCCCGGCCAGCTCGTGCTGGAACTCGTCGAGTGCATTCTCCAGCGCTTGACGCGAGTAGACCCAGCACGGCGTGCCGAACTCGCTCGCGATGTCGCTCAGAGCGACCGACTCGGCGTGCAAAACGCCGCTACGGGTGTGGAATGGGCTCAAGGAGCTTATCGGGTGGGGCGTCATTTGCTCGACTTCTCGGGGCTCTCGGGCGCCGTGCTAGTGCTAGAATCGCTCGCAGCCGTTGCCGGGCTTGGCGACGGTGTCGTGGGCACCGCTTTCGGGGGCAGCGTCAGTCCGCCTTTGCTGCCGCAGCCGGCGAGCGCGAGGGTTGCCAGCAAAGCCAGCGCGAGATATTGCCGCATAGGTCGAATCGCCAAAACGGGAAATGTTAGCACAGGATGAATGATAGCGAATTCAACGCGCTTGCCGACGCAGCGCTGCAGGAGATCGAGGCCGGGCTAGAGCGTAGCGGCGCCGATCTGGACTTTGAAAGGGTCGCCGACAACGTGCTCGAAATCGAGTTCGCCGACGGCGGCAAGGTCATCGTCAACCGCCATGATGCGGCCAGGGAAGTCTGGGTGGCCGCCCGGTCCGGCGGTTTTCACTACCGCTGGGACGGCAGTAGTTGGCAGGATACGCGTGGCGGCGAGGAGCTGATGACCGCCCTCTCGCGGCTGCTTTCGGAGCAGGCGGGGGAGTCGGTATCCCTGCGCGAGTAGGGTAGGGCGGCCTTGCGGGAGTGGTGGCGAACGAACACGCTACAAATTCCCCTTGTTGATGAAGCGCACGGGCTGTGGTCCCTGCTTGCTGGCGCAGCCGCTGCAGCCGCCACAAGCGCTTTTTGAGCGGGCCGCGGCGCGTCGTTGGCGTAGCGCTACCGCCTCGTGATCGGCTTTCGCAAAGCCCAGGCCTAGCGCCATGGTGGCCGTGTGCTCGGCAAGCGAAAAACGGGCGCTTGCCGGTAGCAGGCGCCAGCCGGCGTAGAGTGCGGCGCAGGCGACCGCGGCGTACACGATCAGATCCTCAAGCATGGCCGGCTCCAGTCAGGAGTAGCGCCACCCGATAGGTGATGAAGGACGCGAGGTAGGCCAGGGCGAACAGATAGCCGGCCATCAGCAGCGGGTAGCGCCAGGAGTTGGTTTCGCGCTTGACCGCGGCCAGCGTGGCCAGGCACTGCGGCGCGAAGACGAACCAGGCGAGCAGCGAGAAGGCCGTTGGCAGCGACCAGCCGGCTGCCAGCAGCGGGCCGAGTTGCCCGGCCACGTCGTCACCCGTTGCCGAGAGAGCGTAGACCGTACCCAGTGCGCCGACGGCGACTTCACGCGCCGCCATGCCGGGGACCAGGGCGATCGAGATCTGCCAGTTGAAGCCGATCGGCGCGAAGACCACTTCCAGGGCCTGGCCCAGCATGCCGGCGTAGCTGTACTGGATGGCCGGGCCGGTAGCGCCTTCCGGTGCGCCGGGAAAAGTCGACAGGAACCACAGCAGTACGGTCAGCGCGAGAATGATGTTGCCGACGCGCAGCAGGAAGATTTTCGCCCGTTCGAGCAGGCCGAGCAGCAGGTTGCGGCCGTGTGGCAGGCGGTAGGAAGGCAGTTCGAGTAGCAGTGGATGCTGCAGGCCCTTGCTGACGGTCATCTTGAGCACTGCGGCGACGCCCATCGCGCTGACTACTCCGGCAAGGTAGAGAGCGAACAACACCAGTCCCTGCAGATTGAAGACGCCGACTGTTGTCTGCGGAATGAAGGCGCCGATGAGCAGCGCATAGACCGGCAAGCGCGCCGAGCAGGTCATCAGCGGGGCGATCATGATCGTCGCCAGGCGGTCACGCCAGTTGCTGATCGTGCGTGCGGCCATGATCCCGGGAATGGCGCAGGCAAAGCTCGAGAGCAGCGGGATGAACGAACGCCCCGAGAGGCCGACGGTCCCCATCAGGCGGTCGAGCAGGAACGCCGCCCGCGGCAGGTAGCCGGAATCTTCAAGCGCCAGAATGAACAGGAAGAGAATCAGGATCTGCGGCAGGAAGACCAGCACTCCGCCGACGCCGGCGACGATGCCATCGACGAGCAGGCTGCGCAGCAGGCTTTCCGGCATATGGGTGCTGAGGAATGCGCCAAAGGCGTCGACACTGGCGGTGATCATCTCCATCGGCAGGCTGGCCCAGCTGAATACCGCCTGGAACATCAGGAAAAGCGTGGCCGCCAGAATCAGCAGCCCCCACACCGGGTGCAGGACGACGCGATCGATACGTTCGTCGAAGCGCGTGTCGATCGCCGGCTCGCGGACGCTGGCGGCGAGAATGCGGCGCACTTCGCGTTGCGTGGCGGTGACATCGGCGACATCGGGGGCCAGCCAGGCGGCTGGTGGCGGCAGCTCGGCGGCTCGCTGAGGCAACCGCGCGGGTACGCTCGCTTCGAGCTGGGCCAGCAGTTCGCTGGCGCCACCGCGTCTGACGGCGACGGTATTGACCACCGGCATGCCCAGCTCGCGCTGCAGGGCGGCGACGTCGATGGTGATGCCACGCTTGCTGGCCAGATCGGTCATGTTCAGCGCCAGCATCATTGGCAATCCCAGACGTTTGACTTCCAGCACCAGGCGCAGGTTGAGCTTGAGGTTGGTGGCGTCGCTGACGCAAACGATCATGTCCGGGCGTTGCTCGCCGGCGAGCGTGCCGAGAACCACATCGCGCGTGATCTCCTCGTCGATACTGACGGCGTTTAGGCTGTAGGCGCCGGGCAGGTCGAGGATACGGAACTGTCGGCCCGCCGGCGTCGTCAGCATCCCCTCCTTGCGGTCTACGGTCACGCCGGGGTAGTTGGCGACCTTCTGTCGGCTGCCGGTGAGCAGGTTGAAGAGGGCGGTCTTGCCGCAATTCGGGTTGCCCAGCAGGACCAGGCTCATGGCTTCACTGGCGCTGCTCATGCGGTCGCTCTTCCGTTACGCAGTGGGGCGACCAAAACGCGCTCGGCTTCGAAGCGACGCAAGGCGAAAATCGTGCTGCCGACGCGTACCGCGATCGGCTCGCCTCCCGGGAAGCCACGCGCGACCACGCGCACTCGCTCACCGTCGACAAAGCCGATTTCGTACAGCCGTAGCGCCAGCTCACGCTCGCCAGCATCGCCAGCGGTGGCCAGGTCGCCGCTACTCACCGTGCCTTCGTGACCCCGCGGAAGGTCGAAAAGGGAAATCAATTCCAATGGGCCATTCATGTTGTCTGACACCTTCCGGCTAGTGCATCAATATCGCTGCGAACGCTTGCCAGCGTTCAAAAAAGACAGTGAGGTCTGGCCTCTGGGGGGGCGTTGTCGCTGTCAGTGCAGTGCAGCAGCGGCAAGAGCCCGAGTGCACAGGGCTGCATTATACATGAGAATCATTCGCAACGAAATGGGCCGGCGTGGTTATTTCGCAGGTTTCGATATCGCTGGCGGAGACATGCGCAGGCTGACGACAAGCGGTGCTGGCCTTGACCTGCCTGCGGCAGATCGCCGCAGTCTCGGCAAGGACAAGGGGCAAGGCGTAAAATTGCTGCTTTCGACCGCTCTCTAGCGCCGCCAATAACGATGTTTCGAGCCTTTCAGGAGCAGCCAGGAGAGGAGCAAGAGCAGGCACCGGCTTTCATGTCCGGCAGCGCGAATCCCTTGGCGCGCGTGCTCGTGCTGCGGCGCATCGAAGTGCTGACCCAAGCGGTCGTGTTGCTGTTGGCGGTGGCGTGGTTGAAGATCCCCCTCGATGTCGCGCCGATGATGGCGGTCATCGCCCTGCTCGCCGCGGTCAACCTGCTCACCCGCTGGCGCCTGGCCCGCGGTGGTGCGGCCAGCGAAGGCGAAGTCTTCGCCCATCTGGCGATCGACGTCGCTGCCCTTGGCGTCCTGCTCTATTTTGCCGGGGGTTCGGCCAATCCCTTTGTTTCGCTGTTCCTGCTGCCGCCGACGCTGGCTGCGGCGATGCTGCCGGCGCGCTATGCCTGGTCCATGGCAGCGATGACGCTGGCTGCCTACACTTTCCTGATCTTCTGGAAGCTGCCGCTGCCGCCACCGCAAGGCGATCTCGCCCAGTTCGACGCGCTGCTCGCCCGTGCCACCGGCGGCGCCAGCGAACACGCCATCCATAGCAGCGGCTTTGCCCTGCACATTCTCGGCATGTGGCTGAACTTCGTGATCAGCGTCGGCGTCGTTGCCTTTTTCCTGACGCGCATGGCGGCAGCGCTCAAGCAGCGCGAACGCGAACTCGCCGTGGTCCGCGAAGCCGTTCTGCGCGACGAGCAGATTCTCTCGCTGGGCACCCTCGCCGCTGGCGCGGCGCACCAGTTGGGGACGCCGTTGGCGACGATGGCGGTGGTCATCCGCGAGCTTGAGCTCAACCATGGCAGCGGCGACACCGAGTTGCGCGAGGACCTCTTGCTGCTGCGCGAACAGGTCGATCGCTGCAAGCAGACGATTTCGCAGATCCTCGCCTCTTCCGGTCAGGGGCGCGAGGAAAGTCTGCGCTCGCTGGCGCTCGATGCCTACCTGCAGCACGTGCTCGACGACTGGCAGCTGATTCGTCCGCACGCGCGGCTCAGCGCGACGCTGCACGGTGCACAACCAGCGCCCTTGATCGCCGTTGACCGCACTCTGGAGCAAGCGCTGCTCAATCTGCTCGATAACGCCGCCGACGCCGCCGACACCAATGGCGCCAGCCAGGAAGTGCTACGCTTTACGGCGTCCTGGGATATCGACCGCTGTCGCATCGAGATCCTCGACGCCGGTCCCGGGCTCGATGCCGAAGCGCGGCAGCGGCAGGGCGAGGCCTTTTTCACCACCAAGGTCGACGGCGGCGAGCGTGCCGGCGGCCTCGGCATTGGCCTGTTCCTGAGCAACGCCACGCTCGAGCGCCTCGGCGGCAAGGTCGAACTCTTCAACCGTGAGCCGCCGCAGGGCGGCGCCTGCACCCGCGTCACCCTGCCTTTGGCCCGACTGAAAGCGCAAAGCTGAGAACTGAACTGATGCCTGTGATGACCGAGAAAATCCCGAAACTCCCCGAAGACGAGCGTTCGACCCTGCTGCTGGTGGACGACGACGATGTCTTCCGTCGCGTCCTGGCGCGCGCCCTCAACCGCCGTGGTTATGCCGTGAGCGTCGCGGCGACGGTCGATGAAGCCCTCGCCAGCGCCCTCGAGCAGCCGCCCGAATATGCCGTCGTCGATCTGAAAATGCCCGGGCCGTCGGGCCTGGTGCTGATCGAGAAACTGATCGAGCTGGATCCGAACACGCGCGTGGTGATGCTCACCGGCTACGCCAGCATCGCCACCGCCATCGAGGCGATCAAGCTGGGCGCCATCCACTACCTGGCCAAACCCTGTGACGCCGATCAGGTCGTCGCGGCACTCAACAAAGGCAGCGAGGGCGACTCGGCGACGCCGGTATCGGGCTCGCCGCTGTCGGTCGACCGGCTGGAGTGGGAGCATATCCAGCGCGTCCTGGCCGAGCAGCAGGGGAATATTTCGGCCACCGCGCGCGCCCTGAAAATGCACCGCCGCACACTGCAGCGCAAGCTCGGCAAGCGGCCCACGCGAGAGTAGGGGAGTTGTCATGGCAGAAACAGCAGATTTCAGCGCCGCGGCGCGGATGCGCATCGACAAGTGGTTGTGGGCGGCGCGCTTTTACAAGACGCGCTCGCTGGCAGCGCAGGCGATTTCCGCCGGCCACGTCAGACTCGCGGGGCAAGCGGTCAAAGCCGCGCGCGAGTTGCAGGTCGGCGTGAGCCTCGAAATCGCCGTCGGCGACAGCGTCTGGAGCGTCGTCGTGCGCGGCCTCAACGCGCAGCGCCGCCCGGCGGTCGAGGCGCAGCAGCTCTACGAGGAAACCGAGGACAGTCGCGCGCGCCGTTTGGCGCAGCAGGAGGCCCGGCGTCTGGCGCCGGTCCCGGGCAGCGATCTGCGCGGTCGCCCGACGAAGAAAGCGCGCCGGCTGATCCGTGGCTTCAACGACAATTTCTGAAGCGCTTGGGAAGTCGGCCGCCAACCCATGAGCTATCGCTTCCTGGCTGACGCTGTCGTCCTCGCGCATCTGCTGTTCATCGTCTTCGTCGTTCTTGGCGGCGGCCTGGTGCTGCTCTGGCCAAGGCTCGCACTGCTCCATCTTCCGGCCGCCTGCTGGGGAGCTTTCATCGAAATCAGCGCTGGGATTTGCCCGCTGACGCCGCTGGAAAATGCCTGGCGGCAAGCTGCTGGCGAGGCCGGCTACGCCGGCAGCTTCATCGAACACTACCTGCTGCCGATCATCTATCCCGTCGGCCTGACCCGGGACATTCAGTTCGTTCTGGCGGCGGTGGTGATCGTCGTCAACCTCGGTATTTACGGCTGGCTGCTGTATCGCTGGCGACAGCGGCGAGCCGTGGGCGAGGGAGTTCGAGGAGTTGGAGGACAGAAGACCTCCGCGCGATAGGAGGAAGCTGCCACAGCTTGTTCGCGAGGCACGATGGCGTCGTCTGGTAGGCCAAGCCCCAGGCTGAAGGCAGTGTTCAATCCTGTTGCGTATTGCCCAGGGCAACGGGCGTTGGCGCGCGCATCCCTTCCGAATAGAACCACGCCTTGAACTTGGCCATCTGTTTGATCCGGTCGGTGTATAGCGTCAGCTTGTCCGACGGCGCGAAGATTTTCGCCATCAGCTTGGCATCAGGCTCACTAACTCTTAGCGCCAGGTAGTTGGCGACTGCGGTGAACAGCGAAGGGTCGAAATCCTTCGCCTCTTGCGAGGCTACGACGAAGGATAGCCCGTACTTACGGCATTCCTTGGCCATGGTTGGAATCAGCTTCAAGCGCGCGGCGCGGTGTGCCTCGTCGAATATCACGGCGTGGGTGATTCGGTTCTGCGTGCCGCGCCTGAACATCGACTGATAAAGGTTGTGCAGAACAAAGGTCGAAAACGCTCGTTGCAGCACTTCATTTTGCGAGCTGTGGATCTGTACCAAAGCGGGAGTGGAACTGTCGAGAAGACTTGGCGCACCTGCAGTGGCTTCGAACAACCCATAATCCGCCAGTTCTGCCAGCCGAGTCATCAGTCCTTTGTCCGGTTTGGCGTCGACTTTGAGCAGCTCATAAAACGCGCCAAAGGCGGGAATTTCTCCCCGCTTGCCCAAGGCCCAGCCACGGTCGGCGTAACTTTGCTTGATCGCCTCGCGCACGCGACCGAGTTGCACGTCGCCCAGATCCGGAAAGATCGCCGCGAAGTTGTCGCGCAGCAAGGTAACGTTGTCCATATAGGCCAGCGGCGCATCACTCACCACTTGCAACGGGTTGAAGCCGAGTCCGGCATAACTCACCCTGTGCAGCGAATGGCCCCATAGGGCGCCGAGTTTCTCGTCAATATCCTCGTGGTAGGAGAACACGATCGGCACGATCCCCGATTCCATCAATTGTCGGCACAGCTGGATCAGGCAGGTGGTCTTGCCCATGCCCGGCAGGCCGACGATGAGCAAGTGTGGATTGCCCTGAATGCTCACTGGCCAACGCACCGGCTCATCGCTCCCATCGCGCTGCCCGAGCAGCAACTCGACGGTTTTCGGTGCCGCCGCCAGATTGTCTCCCGCGGTCAGGAGAAGGTCTGGCGGCGAGAGCTCCTCCACGGCGTTCGCTTCATCCTGCACCGCCAACGGCGTAGTCGCCTCAAGCAAACTGATCCCCTCCCCTAAGGGCATTGCGCCACGCTGTGTCTCAGGTAGACGCGCCGGGCCAAACAACCAGATATCCGTGCCAATTTCTACCGGCGTGGCGCCGCCATATTCGGGACAGAAGACGAAGCCTACTTTGGCCCGATCGAGGTCGAGCAAAGCCGGCAGTGCGTAAGCGGTACCTTCACGCGCCAACTTTGCGAGTTCCCTTTCGATGAACTCGAAGGCTTCGTTGGTCAGCGTGTGCCGTTGCCCTTTGCGTGCGTAGAAGCGCAACACCCGCGCCAGACGGGCGCGCTGCACGGTCTTTTCGAGCAGCGCGGTCTCCGGTCCAAACAGCTTCTCCCAGCGTTGGCAGGACGCGTCGAGCTGGCTTTCGATGCTGCTCAACAAATCGAGCGCGCGGGCGGTCTTGAGGTAGCGGCGGAACTTGACTTCCACGAACGAAAACTTCAATCCGCCACGCCGAGCCGCCGTCACATACAGCAGGTCGGCGCGCTGCCCACTGGCATCCTTCTCCTTGTTTTCGCCCACCGGGCGGAACAGTTCCGGCACGTCGTCGAGAGGAACGAAAAAGCCCTCCGTGAGGGAAAACCATGGCGCACCCTCTTCACCGCCAACGACACAATGGCTTTGCGTCAGCGCCAGTGCCACCATTTCCTGGGCCACCGAGCCGGACTGCGTCAGGCGCAAGGCGAGGCGGCCGCTGAGTGCTTTCAGCGCATCCAGCAGAAAGGTGCAGTTACGAGGGCTTGCCGACAAGCCCATTTCGCCCAGAGCGCTGTCCAGTAGGCGCACAATCTCGTCCAGCGAACTGGTGGAAGTAATGAGCTGCAGGAAACCCAAATCGTCACGCTCAGGCACGCAGTCGATCAGATACGCCTCGTACAGGCTCGGCAGGTTGCGCGGGGAATCGAAATACTCGACGCCGGCATGCCGGTCCACCGTCACCACCCAATCGCACAGACGGTGCAGGGCCGCCAGCATTTCGCTGCGCTCGGGTGATACTTCCGTGATCAACACCGGCCAGTCGTTATCGCCTGCGCCCATGCGTTTCGCAACACAGCGCAGCAAGGCCGAATGCGCCTTGACCAGCCGCTCGGAAAATCCGCGTGCCACCGGATGCTTCTCGCCTTCCGGCGTGGGTGATATGGACGATCGCCAATGCGGCACTGGCGCGGCCTCGAAACGTCGGTCCGGCGTCAAGGCCAGGCCATGGACCTCCAGCGCGCCATTGGGCACGCTGGTCATTGGCACACATTCCACGTGAGTGGTAAAGATGTCGAAGGCCAAAGCCAGATGCGCCGGAGTGGTCGGGGTTTCGCTATCGCGCCGCGCCCATGCCAGGCGTGGCAGGTTTACGCCACCCGGGCGGGTGACGCTGTCCAGCAGCCAACGATCCTCCTCTGGTACCACACCAGCGCCACTGCGTCGGCGTTGTGCAGTAGCCGCCAGGAAGCGCCCCAGCATGCTGGTTCGCCCCTCGGCAGGGTAAAGATCGAGCACAAAAGCGCGTTTTACACTCTCGTCACGCGCCTCGCCCTCTTCGTCGACTTCTATCGCTTCCACATCGCGCAAGGCGCAGCCCAGGGCGCGCGCGGCAGGCATGGCATCGCCGGGGCGCAAGGCGTGCACATGCACGCGCCGGGTTTCCGGGTGCAAATTGAGATAGCGCGCGACTTCTTCGCCCAGCAGTTCGGATGCGCTCCGGCCTACCGAGGGTGCCATCAACTCCTCGCCCCTGGCATCGCCATCGCCCAGCAGGCGGGACAGAAGAGCGACCGTAGCCTTGGGCTCCGGATCGTCGGTAGCGGTCATCGCCACGGTATGAAAACCGAGGCTGTCGGCGAAAACAAAGGCTTCGCCCTGTGCGAAACCCGGCAACATCGCCGGATAATGGGCGCCGATCAGCGAGCCCAGCAGCTTCGCCACCTTGATCGGTGGCGTCCCTTCCTCATAGCGGTGGCGCCACACCAGCATGTCGAATCCCTGTTGCCAGGCGACGCGCAGCGGATGGGTGGGCAAGACGATCAGGCCGATACGTTGGCCGCTGACGCCAAAAACTTCGAGGGTGTGAATCTGCGTCGCGCGCGCGGAAGTGCCCTCCCACCAGGCTGTCGCGGCGGTCACGTATTCGTTGAACACCGGGCGGTCGTTGTAGAGCACCGCCAAAGGACCCAGGCTCGAACGCAGCAACCAATTGCAGAAATCGCGCGAGGCTCTGATGAAACGTTCGCCCACCCTGTCACCGGCCGGACCAAAGGGAATAAAAACAGGCTCGCCGTCCGGTGAGCCATCTGCCCGGACCTTCAGTCGCCAGCGCCCCGGATCGCCCTGATGTACGGCCCAATCGGTCGCCAGGTCGAGCAGCAGCTTCGGGCACAGCACGCGCGCCGCCTTGCCGTCCACCCGGCAGGCAATGTAGCCTTTTCTGTCGGCGCTGAACGTTTTCCTGTCGTCCGGATTGTCGGCAAGCCGTTTGAATGTTTCGTCGTCTTTCGCCACCTGAATGGCGGCCAATGCCAGGCTGGGGAAAACGTTGCCGGCGCTGGATTTGGCTGCTTGATCAGTGACTCCGAAGCACAGGATGAAGTCCTCGCTGACCGCCTGGTGTGAGTTTGCTTCAGCATCGCCTTCCCGCGAGGTTTCGGCCGTCAGCGCCCGAATTGCCACCTCAGCTTCGAAGCGCTCGTTTCCTTCGAGATCGCCGAAATCGTCCTGAGTAAACACGCACTTCTGTAGCCCCCGGCCAGCATGGGTGACGGTTTTTTCCGCCAGCGCTTCGCCACCAGCGCGGATGGCAACGATGTAGTCCACTGCGCCTTTGGCAAGGGTGGCCGGTTCAACGTCCCAGCGCACTTCCAGCCGGACTCGTTGCTGAGGGTTGTCCACGAGCGCCAGCTTGAAAGTCAGGCGGTTATCGTCATCCACAGCCAGGCCGGACCATTGGTACGGTCTGCCGTTTCTTTGGCGCCAATTGACCCAACGGATGGACTGCAAGGTCTCGCTATTGAATAGGCCAGGGCGCAAACGGTTGAGCCAGAGGGATTCCTGCCCTTCGAGGCGCGCCAGCGCGTCCAGCCGGGAAAGGCTGTCCGCCGCACGCAGGAACTCCGCCAACTCACGTTCGACCGTTGCATCCGCTGCCGGCAGTTGCAGCCCGACGACCCGTGCCTCCGCCGATTGTCTGTTGCCCTGGCGGGCCAGCAGACGTTCCACCAGCAGTGCGGATTTTTCCAGATCGCCGTCGTCTGGCTTGTCGTCAACCGCCACCGGCCACAGACCGATCTCCGGCAAGGCCGCCCCCAAATCCTCCAGACTCCGAGTCCCACGACACAAATAGGCCAACTCACGCCAGGGTGACAAGGCTTTGTTACGCGCCAGTCGGCGCGCTTTGGACAGGGCCTTGTCGGCAAAGCTCTTGCCGCCATGCGGCAGTTTGTCGCGCGCCAAGGCTTTTGTTCTGGCGAAAAGTTCTGCCTCGACAATCTCCCGTGCCGCGCTGTAGATACCGTCCATGCCCGCTCCAGCATGGACGGCGTCCACCAGCAAGAGCACCGCTTCCGCTTTATCCTCGCGCCACTCGACGGCCTTGTCGGCGGTGATCGAGCGAGCGGCCGCGTCCGTAGCATGGCTGACCAAGGCGATCTGCCAGCCTCGGACCGCGAAGCGTTCGTCTGCCGCCAGTTCTCGCGCGACCTCGCCGGGCAGGCAGCGAATGAACGCCATGCTGCCGGGAAGTGCGGGCCCCAGCAGATCGCTCAAGGAAAGCGCCAGCGTTGGCGCAGCGTTTTCGATCAGGGGCATGTCAATCTCCGAGGGTGGTACGGGCGTGGCGCAACAAGGCCTCAGCTTGCGCGAGACATTCCGTCAGTAGCGCATCGTTCACGCCGTCGCCAGTAACTTGAGAACAGCGGCACGCCCGGCCTCATGCCGAACCAGACGCTGGATCGCCAGCAAGGTTTCCAGACTCATTCTCGTTTCCGATCAGAAATATAGTTCTGCCGCCCAGAATCTCGGCAAGGAAGGTGTCGCCTTCGTTCTGCTTGTGCTGGAATTCGGCAGCCGACAGGACCACCGGGTTGATCTCCCGGCCGATACTGGATTGGGCTTCATGCAGCGCCCGTCCCGCCTCGGCGAAGCCAATTTCGCCTACCAACAAGACATCAACATCGCTCCCCGGTCCTTCGTCTCCACGCGCCACGGAACCGAACACCAGTGCCAGGTCAAGCTTTTCTCTCAAGGGGGACAAGGCTGCCTTCAACACATCGGCGAGTCCCGCTGTCTTGCGCAGGATGCCGGCCAGTTCCGCATAGATGGGGCACTGCCGATTGGCGCCGTAGCGCACCTGGTTGCCAATTTCCTCCCGGGTAAGCACGCCTGCCTGGGCGAGGCGTGTGCGTTCCTTGTGCAAGGTACCGGCACTGGTGCCGGTCAGGCGGGCGATTTCGCGCACGTGGTAACGCTGTTCCGGGTGCAGGAGCAAGCGGGCGAGCACTTTCTGGCGGTATTCGCCGAAGAGAAGTGAGCTGAGCATGGTTGTAGCCGTTTTCGATACGATTGAAGCCGTTCATGCTACATCAAACCGTGCGCGCAATTGCTTCATCGACTCCGCGTCGTTCACCCCGACCAGCAGCCCAAGGTCGCGCAGTCGCCTTTCCAGGCACCGCTTGTTGGCACGCAGCAGGTCCTGGGGAACGGACATCCCCGGGGGTTCGCGGTCCACATGAAGGCCGTAGTGGTCGCGCAGGATGTCCAGGAACCTGCGCAGCGTGAGCGGACGAGCAGCTTTGCCTTCGGCGTCCTTGCGCAAATGGCGATGGACGAGAAAATCCAGTAGCGCGTTGGAGAGGACAATCGAACGTAGGTCTACTGCCTTTCGGGTGCCGGCTTCGCTGCGTGAGACGCGGCGTTTGAAGGCGATGCCATTGGGGCGGTTGGGCATCAGGCTGCTATCCAGTGCCTTCATGAATTGGCCTCCCTGTTGTTGATGCCCGTGCAACTCAACCAAAGCTTCCGCCAAGCGCAAGGCTGGATTGTTCTGGTCGTTATGCAGCGCCCGCGCCACCTCCAGCGCCTCATCCGCCTGTTCCAGATTATTGGCCAGACCGATGCAATCTTCGTCGAGTCTTTCCCTGATCGACTCTGCCCGCTCATGTCGTTCGTGATAAATATCGCCAAGTAGATTGAACCAGGCTGTCGGATCCGGCTGCCGCGGCGGGAGTTCATTCCTCAGCCTCGAGTGGTGGCTTACTCGATCATCCAGTAGCCGCGCCAGCATCATCAGCACCGGCAGGCGCTCGTAGCGGGCCTGGCATTCACTCATTGCTGCTTCCGAAGCGTTGCGCAGCTTGCTGTCCAGTCCGTGCGAACAGTCCACCAACAAGGGCATCGGCTTCTGTTCCTTCGGTATGCCGCCGGTGCGCTCCCATTCGGACAAGCACACTGCCGTGGACAACAGCAGGTTGACCATGCCAAGGCCAATACCCGCTTCGAGCATGGGCAGGAAGGCCTGGCGCGGCAGCGCCGTACCATAAACCTCGATGAAGGTCGCTAGATCCCCGCGCAGGCATTTGGCGGCAGCTTTGGCAATGGGCCAGCGATTGGCGATTTGTGACTGCTCCCTACCCCTCAGTCTGTCAGGCGCATGGCCGCAGGTCTGTGCCAGACGTACCGCCAGCAGTTCGTCCACGCCGAGGCCGTCCGCCGACCCCTCCTGGAAATGGTCGGAGCCCAGGTTTGCAGCGGAACCATGCACCGACATGCACCGGGCAAACTGCTTCAGCAAGTGATTCTCGGCGAATCCGACGCCTACCGGGAAACGGCTCCGGCCAGCCTCGGGCACGAGTGCTTCGCCCCGGTCCTGCCACGCCAGCAGTGTGGTCAGTAGCTCAGGTACCCCTCGCAAATTGATCACCCCATCCGGCAGGTCAACCCAGCTCGCCAGGTAATGCGTTGGGAACACTCGCTGCACCACCTCCTCATGCCCCAACTCATGCTGCTTGTTTTCCAGGCAATAGCTGAGGAGCAGATCGGCCAGCATGGCCGGGCCGCAGTTGTCGGCAAAGCCATCAAAATCGCCGCCAGCGCGAGTCAGCAGACCCTTGACAACATCGACCAGTCGGGGTGGCTGCCGATTACCTTGCGGATCCTGCCGCCCGAAGGCCTCAACGAAGTGCCCCCTGCCTCGGCGCTGACCCCAGCGCGCCATGTACAGCATCGCCGGCAACAGGCTCCCCACCTCGAAGTGCTGCGGGGTGAAAGGCAGCGCCGGGAGATAGTTGGCGCTCCATAAAGCCCTGGCGCGCGCCGGAGTCAGCACATTCTCGACGATGGTCTTGGCGTTCACGCGCCTTCTCTCACCAATATCTGTCGCCCATCTCGTGCCTCCACGCGAACCCGGAACACGCCGGCTTCATCGCCGGGGTGCCAGCCGTGCAATTCGCGCGCGTCTTCCTGCGCCAGGCGCTGAGTGAAGATTTCAAGGTGGGCGAACACGCCCTCCTGCCCGGCTGCGGATAGCTGAGCGCCATCTTTCAGCGCCAGCAGCAGGTGGAAAAGTTCCAGGCCTATTGGCAACCGCTCTTCCCCATCCGCTGCGTAGCCATAGATCAAGAGCAGATGGCTATGCAAGCTTTCCAGGCCTTCAGCGGTAGGAGGCAGGCGCGCTTCCAGACGGAAGCGCTCCCAGGGCTTGACCACCCAGAATGCACTTTCGGTGGGGGTTCGCGGCTGGATGCGCAGTGGCAGGCCAGCCTCGCGAGAGAACGCGGCCTCGGGCAGGTCCTCCAGCCGGGCGATGCCGAGACACAGTTCACGGCAGAGGCCAGCGCGCTCGTCCTCGTTCATCAGCGGCACACGGCGGAAACGATCCAGATGCTGGCCACCGAACAAGGGCAGTGCATCGGTGGGAAGCTGCAATGCCGCGTAGCGAGCATGATCCCACTCGAACCACGCGCGGCGACGGGCAGAGGCCAGCGCGGCGGCGATGTCGTCCGGGTCATGCGGGGTCTCCCTGAGCAGGTGCCGGTCCAGTAAGGGATTGCTGTCCAGCGCCGGGTCGAAACGGGCGAGTTCCGAGAGTAACTCGCCTTGTCGTTGCGGCGCGTCGGCCGCAAATGCCCGATCCCAATAGCGGGGTGGCATCAATTCCGGCTCGGCATGGAGTTCGCTGCAGTCATGCACGCCAAAGAAGATAAAGGCCAGCGCCGCCCGCAGTTCGCGCGCCGTAATATGGACTTCGCCGCGCATATGAGCGGCTTGCAGTACATCCGCCATTCGGGCGCGCAGGCGCGGGCCGGTATGCTGGTCGCGCAATGTCCGCACCGAAAACCAGGCGGTGCAACGGTGTTGGGCGGTGCAGCTGGCGCAGCCCGCCCAAGGATCCGAATCCTGGCCAACGCCAAGAAAGCGGTCCAGCAGGGCATTGAGGAACTCAACGCGCAGCGCGCCATCGGCAATTCCTCCCACCAGGGAACGCTGGTTGAGGTCAATCAGGCGAATGCACGGGTCGATCACCGCGTGATCGTCCTCTTCGTTCTCGAACAGGGCCGCGTAGAGTTGTTCGCTCAGCGGCGTATCCTCCTGGGTATCCAGCCATTCGAGCAGCTTGCCACTGTTGATCGCGAGAATCCGCGGATGGCGCGCGGCTCCATCGAAAACTAGCTCATGACAGGGCTGGAAAAATTGGCCGAGTAGCGCGTTGGCCGACTGACCCCGCCACGCCGCGGAGCCGTCGAGATTGACTTTCAACATGCGCCCATCAAGCAGACGCCGTTCCTGCACGCGCTGCGAAGAGTGGACATCCGGCATACCCAAGGCCGCCAGCAGATGTTGCAGGAACGCCGTTTTGCCGTCGCCGGCATTGCCAAAAAGGATCGCGAGTTTGACCCGATCGTCTTCGATCTCCTGCCGCAGAACCTCATCCAGACGTGTTTCCACGTAGGTGCTAGCAGCGAAGACGGAGTCGAGGCCGCGCGTTTCGCTGTTCCCATGGCGCGAGCCGGGGTAGGCCGAGAGCAGTTCGGCCAGCCTCGGTGCCGTGTTGGCGGAGAACGTCGGCGTGACCGGCAGGTCGCCGACTTCGCGGGTAGTCGCTCCCGCGAGAAACGAGAGTGCCGCGCGGGCGTCTTCGAATCGTTCGCCCTCGATGGGCGTGGTCGCGCGCCTCATGAACTCCGTTGCTTGCTCGACCCCGGTGATTTCCACGTCTTCCCAATTCAGACCGCGGTTCTTGATGCGCTGCCCAGCGAAGTCAAAGGGAGTCTTGTCGAACAGCACATGGAAGAAACTGGCGGCCAAGGCGAAAAGATCATCGCCTGGCTGAATCGAAGCAGTGCTTTCGACGCTATGGCTGGCGTACAAAGGGTTTCGGCTGCGTACCTGGCTGCCGGTTTCAGCGACCGTGTCGTAATCAGTGAGCACCACTTCCCCACCCTGGACGATGATGTTACGCGGGCTGACATCGCCATGCACCAGACCAACCTGATGCAGTGCCCAAAGGGCATTGCTTAGATCGCGCAACCAACGTAGCAGCAAGTCTTGCAGACTGGTTTCGCCCAACTCTTCAGCGTGCAAGGCGAGTACGCCGGCAAGATTTGACAACGGCATGCCTTCCACCCATTTCATCAAGGCGACGAAGCGGTTTGGCTGCCACTCGGGGGCGATTTCGTGGATGGCGGAAAGGTGCGGGTGAACGGTATAAGCGCGCGCTTTTCGATAGGCGCGCAAGGCGAGTTCGGCATCGCTCTGGTGATGGATCAGTTTGGCGACGTAGCTTCCATAGACTTCATCGGACTGTGCATCCACCTCGATGACTTTGAAGGTCTGGCCGATGCCGCCACGCCCAAGACGACTGATGATCTTGAACTGGGCGCGCTGGAAAGGCACTACCGTGTCTTCGTCCCAGTATTCTGGCGCTGGAAGTTCGGGCTTTGGCTTGGCAAGTGGCGCGGTATTTCGTTCCAGCACAGACGCCAGTTCGGCAAGTGACTCGCGTCCCTCGGGATTCAGAGCACAGCCTTGCTCAAGGAATTCACGCGTATCCCGGGCACGGGGCTCGTCCGGCGGGAACAGCGTCATCAGGCTGGCACACAAGGCAAACACGTCTGAGCGGGCGTCCGCAGCACCCAACCCGCCTTGACGGACTTCCGGAGCAACAAACCGAGTGTCCTCGCCGAAGTCCATGCGGGCCGCCGAAATGGTCCGCGCCTGATCAAGGCGGGCCAGGCTGAAATCCGTAAACAGAGGGCAGCCGTTGTGACGGACCCGCAGGGTGCGCGGAGTGATGTGGCGATGAAGGATACGCTGCAGCCCTTGGTCGTCAGGCTGATGAAATTTGCCCAGAGCCAAGAGCGCTTCGCGCGCGTAGCGCAATCGGTCATCGAGACTCCAATCCGGATCCTCCGCGCGATGGGCAAGTGTGGGGGCGGCGGGATCAATCAGAGAAAACCAATACAACTCGCCAGGAAAACGTTCGGCCTCCTGAAACGAATCAAGCAAACTGGGCAGGTAGGGCGACTTCTGCCACTGCTGCATGACTTCATACTCACGCCGGGCGCGGTTCTCTGCGTCTTTCTCGTCAGTGGCGGAAAGGTCATAGAGATGCAGGATTACCTTGTCGCGCCGGGTCGGATGCTGGCCGCGATAGGCGCGGTGGAATGGGGCATCTGGCGTTGGCAAGCGCTCCAGATTGATCAGCCCGGCAAAGCTGCGCAGGTCGCCGGTCAGCGCGACCCGCGCTGCCGGTTCCAGGAGCAAGGCGGCACGTTCGATTTTCTCGGGAGCCAGTTGCAAGGCCCCATCGCCATTGACCAGATCATGCAACTCGCTGAGCCCAAATACCTGAACGCCACGCACATTGATGCGCTGTCCTGCCTGCATGCCTTTTCCGCCGCGTGTGAGCAAGAAGCGAGGAGCGACGAAGCCGGGATCGAAGGCGGCTTTCAGTTTCCCGGCGACACGCTTGGCCTTGTCGTTGATGCGGTCGGCTTCGTCCTCGGCGACATGAGGGTTCTGCCTGAGCCAAGTCGAGTCCCAATGCTTGACCTCGACCACGAATACTCCCTGGGGGCCGATGACGATCTGATCGATCTCGTCGGAAAGGCGCATGGCATGGCTGGAATGGCTGATATTGGAGAGCAGCACCCAAGGGTCTTGGAGGCCTTGTAGCTTGCTCTTGACTTTTTCGATTGCGAGCCCCTCGCTCGCGTTGACCGGCGCTCCGCAGGGAATGTGTCTGAAGCCTGATGTCGCCATACCGCCTCCGGAAACATTGGTACTCAACCCTGATGGATTGTAAGCGGTGGCGTTAGCGGGAAGTGGACGGACAGAAAAAAACAGGGAGCCTTGTTCGTCGGGCAAGAGCAGCATTGCTCCACTGAGCAGGGCGATGTATCTGCGGTACCACCTTTCGCGGCAAAGGCGCGGCCTCCCGCCGACTCCCCGCTCAGTATCGCTTCGCTAAAGTCGTTACCGGACGGTCGGCACTAATCCGCCTTTCGCTTCGCGCGCGGATGCGCCTTGTCGTAGACCGCGGCGAGGTGCTGGAAGTCGAGGTGGGTGTAGACCTGCGTCGAGGCGATGCTGGCGTGGCCGAGCATTTCCTGGACGGCACGCAGGTCCCCCGACGATTGCAGGACATGCGAGGCAAACGAATGCCGCAGCATGTGTGGGTGGACCCGTGCCGGCAGGCCTTGCGCCAGGCCGCGTCGCGCCAGCCGCAGCTGTATCATGCGCACGCCGAGTCGCTGGCCGCGCTGGCCGACGAAGAGAGCGGCTTCGGCGCTGCCGGTGAGCCGATGGCGCTGGTCGACCCAGGCCGCGACCGCTTCCCTGGCCTTGCTGCCGACCGGCACGAGGCGCAGCTTGCTGCGCTTGCCGAGGACGCGCACTTCGCCGGCCAGCAGGTCTTCGAGGCATGACAGATCCAGTGCCGCGAGCTCGGCCAGGCGCAGGCCGGAGGAGTAGAAGAGCTCGAACATGGCCTGGTCGCGAATCGCCAGCAGGCTCTCATCGGCCACTTCGAGCAGGCGATTGGCTTCGTCCGGCGACAGGGTCTTGGGGAGCGCCTTGGGGCTTTTCGGTGGCCGCACGCTGTCCACCGGGTTGTGCGTGGCCGACCCGCGTTGTCCGAGCCAGCGATAGAAGCCGCGCCAGGCGGAAAGCGTGCGCCCAAGCGAGCGGCCGCCCAGGCCATGCGTGTGCAGCTGCGCGACGAAGCGCCTGATGTGATGGGTCTGGATAGCGTCGAAGGCGACGTCGGAGCGGGCGTCTGATGGCGCTGCATCGCCGGTTGCTCGCGGCAGTTCGCCGATCAGGCGGCAGAGCGACTGCAGGTCACGTCGGTAGTTGTCGATCGTGTGCGGCGACAGCCGCCGCTGCTGCGCCAGTTCGTCGAGGTAGGCGCCGACGCTGGCACTGCGCTCGCTGGCTGTGGACACGGCGATGTCTTTCAGCGCTTAGCGCAGGACGCGCGCCAGCGCCGCCGACGCCATTTCGCCGAGACGTTCGAGGTAGATCGTTCCCATGCCGTTGTAGAAGCGTTCGCCGTCCTCGCTGCCCATGGCGATCATGCCGATCGTGCCGCCGCCGTTGCGCATGGCGATCAAGGCTTGTGAGCGAATGTGCAGGGAGGCTTCGCCGAACCATGACGAGGTCTCGAAGCCGGTGGTCGAGCCGCAGTAAGGGTGCCCCAGGGTTTCGGAAAAAGCCTGCAGTTCCTTGCTGACCTCGGTGAATTCAGGGAGCTCGTCGCTTTCGGTGGGGCGATCCCAGAGGCGCACGGCGACGTGGGGAACGGCAAGGTCGTCGCGCAGGTGAAAATTCAGCGTGTGCAGCACCGACTGGAAGCTGTTGGCGGCGATCATGCCCACCGCCAGACGGTGCATCTTTTCGCTAATGGCATCGTTTTCCTCGCCGAACTGCAGCAGCTCGCCCATCTTGCTTTCGAGCTGCTTGTTCTTGTCGCGCAGCGCGAGCATCTGGCGCTCGGTGATCGAGATGGTCCGCCCCCCATGCGGGTGCGGAACGACCATATTGGTCATCAGCTCCGAGTGCTCTTCGAAGAACTGGGGATTGCTGTGCAGGTACTCTGCGACTTCGCTGGATTTCATATTTCGATTTCTCCCTTGAATACGGTGACTGCGGGGCCGGTCATCAGCACCGGGGTGCCGGGGCCATTCCAGGTGATACTGAGCCGGCCGCCAGGCATTTCGACGCGCACCGGCGAATCAAGCAGGCCGCGGCTGATGCCGGCGACGACGGCAGCGCAAGCGCCGGTGCCGCAGGCCAGGGTTTCGCCGGCGCCGCGTTCGAAAACGCGCAGGCGAATCGCCTGTCGCTCGACCACCTGCATGAAGCCGGCATTGACACGCTGCGGAAAGCAGGGGTGTCTTTCCAGCAGTGGTCCCTGTTGTTCGACGGCTGCCGTATCGACGTCTTCGACCAGCTGTACGGCGTGCGGGTTACCCATGCCGACGGCGGTGATGGCGATTGCATGGTCGGCGATGCGCAGCGTCTGCAGGACATCGTTGCTGGCGCTGATGAATGGTATTTTCGCCGGCGCCAGTATCGGTTCCCCCATGTCGACGCTCACCATGCCGTCGTCCTCGAGGCGCGGGACGATGACCCCGCCCATGGTTTCGACGCGGATCTCGCGCCGGGTGCTCAGCCCCTGCTCATGAACGAAACGCACGAAGCAGCGCGCGCCGTTGCCGCACTGCTCGACTTCGCCGCCGTCGGCGTTGAAAATGCGATAGCGGAAATCGACGCCCGGCTGGCGGGCTGCTTCGACGAGCAGAATCTGGTCGCAGCCGACGCCGAAGTGGCGGTCAGCGAGCAGGCGCAGTTGTGCTGGCGTCAGTTCGATCGCCTGACGAATGCCGTCGAGCACGACAAAGTCGTTGCCCAGTCCGTGCATTTTCACAAATGTCAGTTTCATGCCTGTTCAGGATCCGGCGGCGTGCCCGCCGGCATGCGCTCGGCAAGTGGCGGGGGACGGTGATGACGGTCATGGTCCGGGGTATTGCGACCTCTGATGACCGTTAGCAATGGCTTGGCCATTATAAAGTCGTCCATTACGTAGCCGCCGCCAATATCGACGCAGACCGAGTCACGGACGACGAAGCCCTGTTTGCGGTAAGCGGCAATGGCTTTTTCGTTGCCCTTGTTGACGGCCAGGATCAGCGTTTCACAAGCGGCCGCCTGCGCCCGTGCGACCACCTGTTCGACCAGGCGGCGCCCAATCCCGAGGCGCTGTCGCTGCGGGTCGACGTAGAGCTTGTCAAGCTTCATTTCGCCGGCTGTGGCGGTCAGCAGGCAGGAGACGAAGCCTGCCAGCTGACCATCGACGCTCGCCTGGTCCCACCATATCGTGGGCGTGCCCAACTCCTCCTTCACCAGCTGCGCTCGGTAGCGTTGCTCGAGCATGTAGTCGATCTGTTCCTGGCTGATGATTCCCAGGTAAGTGTGTTGCCAGACGCGGCGTGCGAGCGCGGTGACCGCTTCGACGTCAGCAGCAGCAAGGGGTGAGATGAGGACCTTCATTCTGGCTCCGTAGCGATCCGCGCGTCGACCCGGCCCGCGTCGTCAGAGCGCCGGCAGCAAGTTGCCGCCGGCGAGTGGCGGCGAGTGGCGATCAGTGACGACGCGTGATGAGCGAAAAGGACGAATTGTACCGGCTCAAGGCCCGGCTGGTCGCCTGCACGTGAAGCTCGGAAGCTCTACAGCCTGGCGCTCGGCCGGGCGCTGACGGTGGCGTACCAGCGCAGGGCGTTACTGGCCTCGGCAGGCAGCACGATCTTCAGCCAGCCGGCGAAATCGACGAGCACCAGGGCCATGATGTCGGCCGCGCTGAAGCGATCGCCGGCAAGGTAGTCGCGTCCGGCCAGCATTTTGTCGAGCTGGGCGAGGAAGCGTTCACCGCGCAGTTTGCCGCGTTCGCCGAGCGCCGGGATTTGCGCGTAGTTGTCGGCGCCGGTCAATGCCCGGTCTTTCATTCCCGGCAGGGTGTTGCGTACGGCCTCGGTAATCGCCTGCCAGCCATCGTTCTCGATGTGCCACAGCAGGTCGGCGATCAGTGCCTTCTCGGTCGGCGTCGAGCCGAGCAGCGGCGGATTGGGTACGGTTTCTTCGAGATAGCGCCAGCAGCCCTGCGTCGAGGTCAGTCGTGTGCCGTCGTCGAGTTCGAGGACCGGTACGCTGCAATAGGGATTTATCGCGCGGTATTCGGGCGAGAGCTGTTCGCCGTTACGGAGGTCTAGCTCGCGGGTCGGGATCGCGAGTCCCTTTTCGGCGATGAACACGCGTACCAGGCGAGGGCTGGGGGCAAAGTTGCAGTCATGGAAAAGCATGGCGGGTTCTCCTGTCGATGGGCCGGTTAACACGATATCGTTGCCGGGGGCGCGGGGTCAATCTGGGCGCAGTTACGGGTTTCAGTCCAGCGCCTCGGCCTGGTACGCGCCGCAGGAAGCAAGGTCGGAGTCGCTGCCCGCAGGCAGCTGCGCCGACAATTCGCGCAGCGCGCTGCGCATGCCTTCTTCGAGCACCGGGTGATAGAAGGGCAGGCGCAGCAGCTCCTGCACGCTGAGTTCGCGTTCGATGGCCAAGGCAAGGACGTGCGCCATGTGCTCGCCGGCAGGTACGCACATCTCGCCGCCGAGCAGGCGGCCGCTGTTGCGGTCGGCATAGAGGCGCATCACGCCCTTGTTGTTCTCGGCGGTGCGCGCCCGGCCCTGTCGCTTGAAGCTGGCTTGCCCGATGAGCACCTGGGCCGCATCGAGTTCGGCGAAGCGCTGGCCGACGACGGCAACATTGGGGTCGGCGAAGACGATCGCCAGCGGCGTGCGGCGTCGGAAGCAGCGCAGCTCGGTCGACGTGGCGTTGATGCCGGCGATGTGACCTTCGTCGGCGGCCTCGTGCAGCAAGGCCGCGCGCCCGTTGGCGTCACCGGCCAGAAAGATTGGCAGGTCGGCGATCTGCAAGGTGTTGGGGTTTACCGGCGGCATGCCGCGCGCGTCGAGCTCGATGCCGAGTGCTTCCAGGCCGATGCCGGCGATGTTCGGACGCCGGCCGATGGCGGCGATCACCCGGTCGACGATGACGCGCACGGTGCCGCTGCGCACTTCGATCCCGTCGCTGGCCGACGACAGCTCGGCGCTGGCCGTGGTGTGCAACGGGAACTCTTTCTGCAGCAACTCGCGCAAGGCAAGATCGACGGCATCGTCGCTTAGCCCTGCGAGTCGCGGGTTGGCCCCGAAGCCGGTAACTTCGACGCCCAGCCGCGATAGCGCCTGCGCAATCTCGACGCCAATGGCGCCCAGGCCGACGACCGCCATGCGGCGCGGCAGCGTCTCCATTTCGAACAGGGTGTCGGTGGTCACGATGCGCTCGCCAAAGGCGCGCCAGGCGTCCGGGATCAGCGGGTGACTGCCGCTGGCGATGATGATCCGCCTGGCGTGGTAGCGGCGGTTGCCGACGGCAATTGTCTGCGCATCGAGCAGCGTGGCGCGGCCGGCGAGGCTGCGTTCGCCCAGGTCGTCGCTGGCCCTGACAGTGCCGGCGACAAAATCGTCGCGCAGAGCGCGCACACGGCGCAGTACCGCTGGCACGTCGATGCTCAGCGCGGCGCCGCCGCGAATGCCGAAGGCGTCGAAGCTGTGCCGACGATGGAAGGCGTTGGCGGCCTCGATCAGCGCCTTGGAGGGCATGCAGCCCACTCGCGCGCAGGTCGTGCCGTAGGGGCCGTCGTTGATCAGCAGGAAGTTCTCGGTGCGCTTCTGCACCTCCCGCAAGGCGGCGAGGCCGGCAGAGCCGGCGCCGATGATGATGACGTCAAAGGTCTTTTCCATTCGCAGGTACCTCGCTGGGAAGCTTGTGCGGCGTCGCTGGCGGGCTGGCGATGGCGCCAGCGATCAGTCGTGATCGAGCTTCTTGTCAGTGAATAGCGTGTCGCGCAATTCCTTGTCGAAAGTGGCGTCGTGGCGGCGGATCCATTCGAGAACCATCGCCGCGTGCTCTTTCTCCTCGTCGCGGTTGTGCTTGAGGATGGCGCGCAGCTCAACATCCTTGCAGGCATCCATGCGCTGGTTGTACCAATCGACCGCTTCGAGTTCCTCCATCAGCGAGACAATCGCCCGATGCATGTCGCGTGCTTCGTCCGTCAGTTCCGAAACGGGTTCGTGGTAGCCTTCATTTGCCATTTTGCAATCCTCCAACAACACTTCGGGTTGAACAATAAATTGAGAATGAATCGCCGCTGGTCGCGCTTCCGACAATGATCATAGACCAACAAGCGTCATCGCAGAAGCATGATGGTGTGTCGGCACCAGCGTCGCGGACGCTTTTCCGGCACGGCGCCCAGCGAGTCGCCTTCAGTTCCCGGAAGCTCGTGCCACGCGCGCACCAAGGGCCGGGTCGATCGGCCAGAACCGCTTTCAGCCTTGTTGGAAAGCGATGGCCCCAGGTTCAAGTCCGATCCGGCGTGATCAGCTGCACGTCGGAAAAACAGGCGCTGCAGCGTCGGGTCGGCGGTCGCCGGTCGCGGGTAAGCAGCGGCTATCGAGACACTGCTGTCTGGGCGCCAATATGGAAACCTGCGAGGACCTTGTTGCTGGTATCGCCCTGCCGGCGGCGAACAGGCATCGCGCACCCCGGCTGCACTTTTTCGCTAACGGTCATGACTCGTGGAAACACCCCACATCATGAAAGTCATGACCGTTTCCCTCTTCTCCTGGCCCTTCTCCCGCCAGGGGAGACGGGAGTTTCGTGAGTCGCGTACGCGACTTTCACATTAACATAGGTGACGCGGCCGACTGCCAGCCCCTTCCTCCACCAACGCAATCATTCAACAAATCGACTCCCTCATGGCGAATTTTCAACTGACTGACGCAGACCGTGCCGTGTTCTCTGCCGTTGCCGCGGCAAAGGCGCCCCCTGGCACCATCGTGAGTGATTTCGAAGCGCTACTCTCTTACCTCGGTGCGGACGGCCTCCCGGTTTCGCCAAAGGAATGTGAGTTTGCCATTGCTCGCTTGCCCGAACTCAATAGCCTCTTGACTTATCCGGTGCCGATCGGTCTCAGCCGCGGCAGGCAGGCCTCCTATCCGCATGTAGATGGCTTACACCTGCTGTTGCGCTTCAGTCGGCTGGGGAGGATCGATCGTTCACGCAGCACGCCGCGGATGGTTCTCGATACGGCGATGCTCGCCAAGTGGCAGTTGCTCAATCCCACGGAGCAGTATTTCAGCTTGCTCGAACGCTGGTGGCATCTTGCAGATGGCGAGAACGACTTGTGGGGGTCGGCAGCCGGCAGGTTCGCGGAATACCGTCACGACTTCTTGAAGCGCAAGCGCCCGCACAGCGGGGTGAGCAAGCAGGAATCGCCCGACCCCTTGTCATACCTCCTCGGTAGCAGGCAGATCGCGCTCATGCAACTGTTCGGTCTGCTTGACATCGAGTCGGAAGCGGCCGTTGTCGGGCGAGGATGGAAGATCAAGCGAATGGCCGCGACGCGCTGGGGCTTGTCCGCCAGTGCCACCTATCTTAAGGCTTCCGGCTATAGCACCGGTGCTCTGCTGGAGCGCCTTCTCGTTCCTTCCGTCGAGAACTCGGCCGCGACGGAAGAACTCAGCGACGCGGATGCCGGGTTGTCGCCGTTTTATTCTTGGGCGAAGGTCGTGCTTCCGTCATTTCCGGCCTGGAGGAATATTCTCGGGGGAGTCGATGCCGTCGAGCCATTCCGCGGCAGCATGACCTTCAAGGTTTCACTTGGGCAGAGCGTATGGCGTCGCATCGTCATGCCTGCGGCAAGCAGTTTCGAGGATCTTGCCGAGTTCATTCTTGATACCTTCGAATTCGACGATGAGCACCTGTACCAGTTTCGCTACCAGGACGAGTACGCAAGCCTGCGTATGCTCGCCGACCCGCGCTGCAGCGATGTCTATGACGATTGCGCAGACGAAGTGACACTGGGAGAGGCCGGGCTGCTTCCTGGGCAGCTTGTCGAATTCCGCTACGATTTTGGCGATAACTGGCGCTTCAAGGTGCTGCTCGAAAAGCGGGACGCGTCGGAAGGCGGAGGGAAGCCCGAGGTTCTCGCCGAACACGGCAAGGCGCCACAGCAATATCAGTGACCGCCCGTTGCGGAATCCTTCGCCTTTGGCGAACGCTGTCCGCGGCCAGGGCAGCCCTCGGATGCTTGCCTTGCTTTACGGGCTACGCGTTTCACTGCGAGGTCAGCGAAGAAGAATCTCCCTCTCTGTGATCAGCCAGGCGTCCCCGTGTGTTGAGCCGGTATGCCGTGCTGCGGCCATCGCCAGGTATCTTGCGTAGCACGCGCCAGACGAGCAGTTCGTTAATATCGCGCAGCGCGGTATCGACCGCACGCTGCAGGTTGTCGAGGAAGCACCGCAGCCAGTCGGTCACTTCCAGCGCACCCTTTTGCGTGCGTTCCAGGATTTCGTAGTAGTCCTGTCGCTCGCGCTGGATTTGCGCTGACAGACTGTAGAAGCGTTGTGGGCTGCCATCGGCGCGGGCGCGAGTCCGCTATAGCCGGTCGGGAACAGTGCCGCGTGCCAGCCAAGCAGGCGTTCTCGTGTCAGGCTCGTGGCGCTGCACGTTGTCGCGTCAAGCACCATCTCGACCACGCCCTCCACGTGGCGATCGACTGCTGCCAGCGCTCCGACGTCCACGCTCAATCGGCGGGCGATGGACGAGCGCATGGAGTCGGCGTCGAGCCGCTCGTCCTCGATTTCGCTGGTCTTGAGGACATCCTCAGTCAGCGTCGTCAGGCTGGCCTGATCGCGCAGGGCAATGCCGACATCGGCCAGCCGACCGAGGAGCAGACCTTGGGCACGACTGGCATCTGCCAGTGGCCCCGCCAGGGCCGACAGGTCGTAGCGCCACGTCGGCCAGTCAGCGGCCTGCCAGATGTAGGTGTAATCTCCGTCAGTCATGCGGCGATTATCGTCAGCTTTCATCGCTGCGACAAGGTATTCGCCGCAGACGGCGCGGCGAATGTGTCCTTTTTCTCCGCACGACCTCAGCCAAGGACGTTTTGAATGCCAACCGCCTCGCTGGCAAAATCATCGAAAGCCAGGCCATCCGACTCCCGGGTGGCGTTCTTGCCGGTGTGGTCCTGCCAGAGGTGGTCGAATGGGATGCCGCCGAAGCCGGTGACGTAATAGTCCGTGGCCGATGCGCCGGGACTTCCGCAGAACCCGGAAGGGCGCTGCTCGCATCGCCTAAGTCCTTGCCCTGCGTCAAGTCCGATCCGGCGTGATCAGTTGCACGTCTGCAAAGTAAGTCTTGTAGCGTCGCGGGTCGCGCGTCAGCAGTGGGTAGCGAGACACCGCTGCCTGGGCGCCAATATAGAAGTCTGCGAGCACGTTGTTCTTGGTGCCGCCCTGCCGGCGGTAGCGAATAAAGGCTTTCCCCGCTAGAAACAACGCCGGACGCGACAACTCGACCATTGCCAGGCCGAGCTCGTCGATGCTCTGATCCAGCGCTTCCACGGTAGAGAACGCCAGCGACAGTTCGGAATAGATGATCGGGTTAATCGCGAGCCGGTGAAGGTTCGCCTGGGCGCGCAACTGAGCAATCGACCAATCAGCCCATTGCGGATCGTTTTCCAGAATGTCGACCAGGACGTTGGTGTCGACCAGCAGCATCATCCCTCGCCACGTAGCAGCGCCATCAGATCGTCGGTGCGCCACTTGACATCGGCCTTGCCGCGGGCCGCCTCGAAGCGGTCGGGCTGGTGGCCCGCCCGCCTCTCGACCTTCTGAATGACCAGCTCCCCCTCGCGATTGACAGCGAAATCCACGGCACAACCGGGCTCGAGATTCAGCGCATCACGAATCTGCTTGGGGATGGTGACCTGGCCTTTGCTGGTCAGCGTGGTCGACATGGCGGTCCCTTTGTATTACGCAATGCGTCAATGTAATACCCGCGAGCATTGCACGCAAGCGGCACGATTCCGGCGCAGCCCTGAAGCATGACCCAGCCGAATCGGGCCCGTTTGCCGGTAGCGCCCGCTTTTGCGGTCGAGGCGGTCAGATTGCGGTTGGCTGGCGACGAAGGACGGGGGGGATGGAGCCAGGCGTGGCGCCCCGTTTTGTTCACGGTCGCGGCCTGTTGATCGATCCACTCCCAGCTTTCCTCACAGACCACCACGTGCAGTTTGAGACGCTGACGCCCGTTCGAACCAAAGGCATAGTCGATGGCGTTGACCCAGATGAA
>Ga0209573_1000485_pt1 | contig 83414 bp, 88 predicted proteins | sample TNRBio252014_DNA_FD_185870 | JGI IMG/M metagenome (GOLD analysis project Ga0209573, IMG submission 185870) | Wastewater treatment Type I Accumulibacter community from EBPR Bioreactor in Madison, WI, USA - TNR Reactor_6/25/2014_ DNA (SPAdes)... | ecosystem: Engineered > Bioreactor > EBPR >... | reverse complement strand
GAGCGCACCAATACCTAAGACTATAAGAGGTAAAACCTGAGATAAAACCCCGCTAGCTAAAATAGCAGGAAGCATGGCATAAACCATTCCTAATATAAAAAAACCTAATATCACCAATATTCCCCCACTTCCCTTCCCCTCGATCAAATACCCACCCACGCCGGTCTCCGGGTCAATGATAATGTAACCAAAGCCACTAAAGCCATAGGCGTTGATCGCCTTTTCATGCACGGTGACTTCCTTACCGGCGGCGATGGCATTCTGGATTTCTTCGGCCACACCGCGACTTAAGGAGAGCTTGGGTAGAGCGAGGGCGGCGTTCTTCTGGGTAATGGTGTAAATCTTCTGGCCTTGGCTGGCGGCGATGGCCAGGGCTTTGACGGCGCTGACGGCTTGGGGACAGTCGGGGAGGCTGGGGTTTTGGAGAGTGCCGGTTTCATCGGTGTAGCGGCATTGGGTGCGGTCGATCCAGAATTCTTCGGGGGTGGCGTGTTCGAGGGCGCTGGCCTGTTGACCTCGCATGCGGTTATAGGCGATCCAGGCTTGTTGGTCGTTGGTTTTGCTCCAGCGCAGATAGCGCATGTGGCCGACATCGAGATTCAGTCCTTGGACGGTGATGCCGGTGGTGACGATGCCGTAGAGTTTGTTGGGTTTGACGGCCAGATGAAACAGGCCATAGGAGAGGCCGGGCTGGTCGATCATCTGGGCTTGGGTTTGGGCCAGTCGGGCGAGGAAGAGATTATTGGCAAAGTAGCCCCAGATCGTTGCTGTCAGGAGATCCCCGGTGAGGTTTTCTCCCGTCAGGTCTTTGAGGATCGTGAGGCGTTGGTCTTCGGGGGCGGCTTGCGCCTGCTGGAGGGTGGCTTGAGTGTGCCGTCACCCCATACTTGACCAGCCGCTCGCTCGCGCAATACGGACATCTTAGCGTGATCGTGACCATAATCTACTTCCTTGGAAACCAACTTTTTAATTAAGATCATTCTACTTTGAACCACTACCCCGAATTTTTGGATAGGCTCTAAGCCTGAACCTTGGGCCATCCCACCGCCACTGATCGTATCGCCTCAGGCCATTCCTCCCGCCATCCTTTCAAAAAACTACACCTATGAGCGTGACTAGCCCCCATCGCCCCCGTAAAGCGAATGTCGCCCTAAGCCTGCTGGCCGTCCTGCTCTTGCTGTTTGGCTTGACCCTGGTGGATGCGGCTTGGCATCGCCGCGTTCCCGACTCCGCCGCGAACCGCGCGCTGGTGCGGGAACTCGGTTTGACGGACCTCAGCTTATTTACCGAGGCGCGCTACACCCGCCATCCCAGCCAGGCCGACTACCATGCCCCGTTTCAGGATCATCCGGCGGCGTTGGAACACTTCCCCACCGGCTCCCTGCTCGCCCCGCCACCGCCATTGCGTTATCCACCCTAAGCCAGCATTCGCGCCGCCAGCACTGCTTGGTAGATGCCAAACAGAATCACCAGCGCACCGGCCAACTGTCGCACCCACCCACGGCGCACCCACTGGGCCAGCGTCGCCGCGAATACGCCCATCGCCAATAAGGCCGGTAGCGTGCCCAACCCAAAGCACAGCATGAGCACGCCACCCTGGACCGCACCGCCCGCAGCCAGCGCCCAGACCAGCACACTGTAAACCAAACCACACGGCAGCCAGCCCCACACCAAACCGATACCCAGCGCCTGCACCGGGGTACGCACCGGCAAGCAACGCCGACCTAAAGGTTCAATCCGCCGCCACAACCGCCCGCCGGCGCGTTCCAATCGCGCCAATCCCTGCCACCATCCGGCCAGATAAAGCCCCAACGTCACCATGAACAACCCAGCGACGATCTGCAAGCTTAACTGCAACCGCTGCAACGCCAGTAGATGGACCGCCCACGCCCCGACTCCCCCGGCTAAAGCGCCCGCCGCCATGTAGCTCAGCAACCGGCCCAGGTTATACGCCAACAGAAACGGTAAGCGCCCCCACAGCGCTAGGCCAGGCGTGGCGGGCAAGCCCAGCGTTAAGGCCCCAACAATGCCACCGCACATGCCCAAGCAGTGCACTCCACCACTCAGCCCTACCAGGAACGCAGCCAGCCAGGTGGTGGTTAGTTCCATTTATCGCTCCGTTCCAGCACTGGCATCTAGCGCTTTCCCCACCGTATCCTAGCCAAGAAAAAAGCCCGGCAATGCCGGGCTTTGAATCACTGAATGCGCAATCCGCGCAGCCGATCCCGTAGCTTAAGACGCCGACCGTAAGGAATTTTGTGGCGCTAGGCTGCCTTCGATCTGTCTCCAAGCGGCGGGGAACACCTTGGCCACCACCGCGCTGAGCGGCAGCAGGATCAAACCCGCGCCCACCAAGGCCACGATCCAGAACCCCGCCAGCGGCGCAAACGCCAGTACCAATACCATGTACGCCAAAATCTTGAATAATTCTTTCATAAACACTTTACGCGAGAGATCCCGAAGCCACCGAGCCGGGGACACTGCGTCCTCCATAAGGTCAATGCCTGAGCGGATCGTGGTCAATTCGATCCGGCTGTGGAGGCAATGCGCGGCGCGATTCTCGTCCGAATACTCGCTCCATGAGCCACCTTGTCCTTGCGGGTAGGCGCTGTTCGCACCCTCTCAAGCAATCAACTCCAAATGCCACGCTTGAATGCCAACCATGAGGTGCAGGATAACGCAATTAATGTTGCAATGCAATAAAAATTCGAGCGGCTTTAACAGATGCGCGGCAACTGCTCGCCACTCAACCAGTCCACCAGACGGTGCCCACCGAAAACGGTTTGCATGGTGACAAAGCGGTGGGGATCCGCCCGAACCTCACCGATCACCGCCGCTGCCTGGCCTAGCGGATGGGCGCGCAACGCGGCCAGCGCTGCTTCCGTATCTTCCGGGGCGCAGATCGCCACCAGCTTGCCTTCATTGGCGACGCACAGCGGATCCAGTCCCAGCAATTCGCAAGCCCCCGCCACTGCTGGGCGGATGGGAATCGCCGCTTCCTGAAGATGCATCCCCACCCCAGACTGCGCGGCGATTTCATTTAGCGTGGCCGCCAGGCCGCCCCGAGTCGGATCACGTAGGCAGCGCAACCCCGGCGCGACCGCGAGCAACGCCGCTACCAGCTCATGCAAGGCGGCGCTGTCAGATTGCAAAGCTGTCTCGAAGGTCAAGCCAGCCCGCTGCGACATGACCGCTACGCCATGATCGCCCAGTGTGCCGCTGACCAAAATACAATCGCCGGGACGCGCTCGATCACCGGAAAGCTGTAGACCTGCGGGAATCACGCCGATGCCCGTGGTGTTGATGAACACGCCATCGCCTTTGCCGCGCTCCACCACTTTGGTATCGCCGGTGACGATGGCCACACCCGCCGCTTGCGCAGCGGCGGCCATGGAATCCACGATGCGCCGTAAATCAGCGAGCGGCAAACCGGCTTCCAGGATAAACCCGGCGGATAAATATAAGGGACGCGCACCCGCCATCGCCAGATCGTTGACCGTGCCATGCACCGCCAGCGAGCCGATGTCGCCGCCGGGGAAAAATAGCGGCGCGATAACATAACTGTCCGTGGTCATGGCGATCCGGCCAGGCGGCAAGTCCAGACAGGCCTGATCATTGCGTTGATCGAGCCAGGGATTGCGAAACACCGCCGCAAACAATTCCTCAATCAATTGCGCCATGGCGCGGCCGCCGCTGCCATGGCTCAGTTCGACTTGGCCATGGGCAAAGTCCAGGCCGCTGGTGAATACCTGGCGAACGCGCGCCGTGCTCATGTCGCCCCCTGATAGCGCCCATAGCGGTAATAAGCCGCGCACGCCCCTTCCGACGAAACCATGCACGCGCCGAGTGGGGTTTCCGGGGTGCAGGCGGTGGCGAACAGCTTGCAGTCGGTCGGTTTCTTTACCCCGCGCAGAATCGTCCCACACAAACAGGCCCGGTGCTCGGTGGCGGCCTGCTCAATCAGCGGGAAGCGTTGCTCCGCATCAAAACGGTGGTAAGGCGCGCGAATGCGCAACGCGCTATGCGGCACCGGTCCCAGGCCGCGCCAGGAAAACAGCGGGCGTTGCTCGAAGATTTCGGCCATGAGCTGCTGGGCCTTGCGGTTGCCCTCGCGACTGACCGCGCGGGTATACTGATTTTCCACTGCGGCCCGACCGGCATTGAGCTGGCGCACCAGCATCAGAATCGACTGCATCACATCCAGCGGTTCAAAACCGGCGATCACCACCGGTTTATGGTAGTCCTGGACGAAGCGCTCGTAGGGCCGACTGCCGATCACCACGCTGACGTGAGCCGGCCCCAGAAAACCATCAATCGGCACGGCCTCCAGAGCGCGCGCTTCCGGCGCGTCCAGGAGATGGGCGATGGCGGCGGGCGTCAGCACATGATTGCAAAAAACGCTGAAATTCGGCAAATCGAGCGCCGCCGCCTGCTGGATGATAAGCGCCGTGGGCGGCGTTGTAGTCTCAAAGCCGATGGCGAAGAACACGACTTCGCGGTCGGGATGCCGTTGCGCCAACGCCAGGGCGTCGGCGGCGGAATAGATCATGCGGATATCCGCCCCCGCCGCCTTGGCCTTGAGCAAGCTGTGTCCGCCCGAACCCGGCACCCGCAGCAGATCGCCGTAACTGCACAGAATGACTTCAGGTCGGGCAGCCAGCGTCAGCGCCAGATCCAGACGGCTGATGGGCAGCACGCACACCGGACAACCCGGCCCGTGGATCATGCGCACACCAGCGGGCAATAAATCCTGTACGCCGTAACGGTAGATGGCATGGGTGTGGCCGCCGCAGAATTCCATCAGATGATAGCGGCGGTCGGGCCGCGCTTCCGCCGCAATCCGCTGGGCCAAGCCGCGCGCCGCCGCGCTGTCGCGAAATTCATCGATGTACTTCACGCCCGGTCGCCTCGCTGAGTGGTGTTCCTGCTGGGAGCTTATGCGCTCTGGCGATTTTTGCCAGAAAAACGCAGGCGCGGCGCGCTGGACTGCGCTTAATCCACCGCCATGCGCGCTTCCCGAAGGTCCAAGACAAAATCAACGCAAGGATCCAGCGCAGTCACCAACCACTCGACCGCCTGCCGTGTCCGTACGCCCTCCCCGACCCGCCGACCGACCAAACCGCGCGACAGCGGCCCTTCGGGATGAAAATTCCACTCCGTGGGTGCCAGAATCCGGTAGGCGCTGACTGTGCCGTTCTCGGTCTTCAGCCAGTGCGCTAACCGCCCCCGCGCGCATTCCACCACCCCAAGACCGGAGCCATTAGCCGTTGCTGCCGCCGCTGGTGCGACGTCGGCGGCAGCGTCATGAATCACCGTTTGCGCCCGTTGGCGAATTTCCGTGACCAGCGCGCCGCATTCGATCAGCCGCGCCGCCAGTCGCGTTAACAGCCCCGTACCATAATCAGCGCACAAGGCGGCGAGCAACGGATGCGTCCACTGGCGCGCCAGCGCGCCGGTTTCGTACACCACGCCGTCGCGCTGCGGATAGGCACAAAACGCATCATCCGCAGCGTCGGCCAAGCGCTGCGCCAGCCATTGCGGATTCAGCGCAGGCAACGGTTCCACCGCACTACGGCCAAAGTCCGCCAAGCCGTGTTCCAGTATCAGGTGCAGGGTAGCAGCCACCACAGTCGGTGCGGCGGCTACCCATTGCCGAAACCCCTGGCCTTCGCGCCGATCCTGGTCAGCGTAGGCGAGTCCATAGACGGAATACTCCAGCTCAGTCTCAATGGCCGTCAGCGTCCTGGCGAGAGCCGCTACATCGGCCAGCAGCGGCCCGCCGCTGATGCGTTGCCAAGCAGGATCGGAAAACAGTTGTAGCGGCAGACTCTTCAATGCTTGCCGCAGCCGCTTGAAAGATTCAACGGCGGGAGGGAGGCCGACGCTGCGTGGCCAGTCCAGCAGCAACCGCCAGAGGGTCTGTTCGAGGGCTTCAGCCGCCACCAACAACTGACGCGCGGCGCTTTGGGCGGGAGGGAGGCGCAGACCGAGCGCGTTTTCCGCCGCCGTCAGGCCCGCGACGCTCTGTGCAGTGGCACATAAGCTGAACCAGCGCGGCAGCAGCGCCATGGCCTCCTCCAAAGGGCGGCCAATCAGTAGGGCGCACGCCTGGATCGGGCGGGTGGAATGCGGCGCGACCCGGACGATCACGCCTTGATCGACGCATACCTGAATATACAGCTTGCCTTCGCCACCGGTCAGCGCGGCGCTCATGGCGATGCTGACAACATCTCAGCCATCTGATCGAACAGCCGATAAATCTCAAGCGCTTGTTCCGGCGACACTTTCTCCACCGCATAGGCGCGGGCCTGAACGATCAAAAAATCTCCGACCGCAACGCTTTCATCCAATAACAGCAAGCTGACCTCAAGCTGCTCGCCGTAACGCTCCACCAGCGCGTTGCCGCCACGCAGTTCGACGATCCGGGCTGGAATGGCGAGGCACATGGTTCAGCCCGTCGCGGTCGCCGATGCAGCGCGCGGTGCTCCGGTGCGGCCAAAGCACGCGCGTCCATTCGCAGCCGCTGCCTGGACCATGGGAAAGTGCGACCGGATTTGGCTCAAAAATAGCTGCTTCTTCATCTGATCTGACCTTCAAATCCTACGATCTTGGGCGGACTGAGGTCCGTGGGAAGGGAATCCAGGCCTGGATTTAATACGAGCGCGGAGCGGACGCGAAGTAGTGGCCGTTGGTTTCGTAGCTCACTGCCGTCGAGGAATTGAAGAGCTGCGCTACCGCCGTGAACTGCGATGGCGTGAGGAACATCTGCGTACTGGTGTTCGACCCCTCCAGGGTGTAGTAGAGCCAGAATTTCTTCTCAATATCGCTGAAGCCGAAACTGTAGTGCGTAACATTGGCCCAAGCCATGGGAACACCCCCTTATAGTAAGCTTTCTTTATTAAAGGACGGATGCGGCCATCCGTCTAGGTTAAGCGCCGGGGGATGCCTCACACATAGCCCACAGCGCCTAAGAGCCTGTCTTCACGGAAGACGGGTATGGAAAGGCGGGGCATCGGAGGGAGTGGGGTAGAGTTGCTGCAAGGCTCAACGGATGGCGGTCAAGAGCAGCCTAGCGCGACTACAGGAGGGATTTTGTGCATAGTCCTTGCTTAAGCGCCGATAGCGTCCCCCACACCCGAAAGTCTGTTCGATCACCCACCGGCGGGGCAAGACGGCAAAGCCGAGTTGATCCTTGGGCTTTTGGATGATCTCGACAGGCCAGCCGAAGCGGTCCTGTACCTGCGCTTCCCCGTCGGCACCCGCAAAGCCTGCATCGGCGCGGATCAAAGGCCACGGATCGGCCCAGGGAAGAGGCCTTGAGGCGCTCCAGCAAGCGCCAGGCTCCCGCCCGTTCACCGGTACTGGCCGGGAGTACCGTACTTTCCAAGAGAGTTCCCAGCACATCGCTGGCGGCAAACCGCTTGCGACCCTTCACCTTTTTGTTCCCATCATAACCGCGCAGCCCCCTTTTTCGGTGGTCTTAACGCTTTGGCTGTCCATCACCGCCACCGTCGGATAGGCACCCCGCCCCTGAGCTTGGCGAACCTGGGGTGGGAGGGCCGCAAGCATCCGATCCCACACTCCGCTGCGCTGCCAACGCCAGAAACAGGAGTAGACCGTCTTCCACTTCGGGTATTCGCGCGGCAAATAGCGCCACTGGCAGCCCGTGCGCAACTGATAAAAAATCGCATTCATGATCGCCCGACGATCCACTATTCCCGGTTGCCGCCCGGATCAATGGCCCCACTATCGCCCACTGCTCATCACTTAAGTCACTGGGGTAGCTCATTTTGTTCATCTTCATCAGCCCAGTATGCCAAACCCTCATCCGTGAAGACAGGCTCTTAGATACGGCTTGAGGGCGTTTTTTTCAGTATCGTCCCGGCATGCGTATGCGACAGATGCGCGCAATAGCCCAGTTCAACGGCCTTATCGGCCAAGAGTCGCAAGTCCCACCGCGCATGACCAGCCGGGGCTTCACTGCACGCCAACGCCGTGAGCTTCGCCCGTTGGCTCCCGTCGATTTCCACCGGACGACCGGAACGCGGTTTGTCCTGCAACATGGCCAAGCCCTCCCGTCGATACCCCTCCCGCCAGGCGCTGACCGTCACATACTGCACCCCCAAGGTCGCTGCGACCTCTGTGAGCCGTTTGCCCCGATCCAGTTCCAGCAATCCCGTCGCCCGCTTGTATTGCTTGACTCCCAACGACCCTTTCTTCAGCAGCGCTACCAAGTACGAACGATCCCCCTCATTCAGCGTAATATGCGGTGTACTCATCGCCTGCTCCCAGAGAATCTAGCGATAAATTAGCACCTTCTCGCATTGTGAAGAAACTTAATTTACGGAATACTTATTTACTGTTAAACATTAGGATTTATTCTGATTAATCATTTTATAAAAAGCAGCAAAATAAAAAGCAGCAAAATTAATGTAATGAAAAATGGAAGTAGTAATAGGAGAAATAACCATTTTGCACCTGCTGGATGCCCAACATTTACAGTCCACCCAAGTGCAGGTATTGATTTAGGAACCCATATCCGCGTATCTTTTTTGCTAAAATATAATCCAAATATTCCGCCACTCCAATTATTTTTATTTTCCCATTCACTTTTATTAATTTCGTCTTGGTTCATTTTATCCTCCTTATTTTTGTTGCCTAACGGGGCGGCGGATAAGCCGCGAAAGGCGGTAAAGCCGCAGGCTTTTCCGCCTGAAGTCGGCTTGATCCGCGTGGTTGTGCAGCGCTTCGCGCCGCGCAAGCAGCGGGTCGTATCCGCCGCCCCGTTGTCGCGGGCGCGAAGCGTCCGCGACAACGTTGTGCTTGAGCCGCCGCCGCGGCGCGAAGCGACACGGGAACCCACCAGCACCGCTGGTGGGCGGTCGGCTCGAAGCACTGGTTAGGCCCCGGCCTGGTACAGCATGTGCAGGATGAGACCAAACAGACCTCCAGCCAGCAACAAGAGCAAGGGAAGTGCGATCGGCGCTTGAAGGGGCTTCGCCATCTCAGTCGGAACCGGGCGACCAAAACCGAAGAATGGGTACCACCCGCCTAATTCAAACGCACCACGGGAGAGAAGCAAATACCAAGCGAGCAACACCACCGCCATCATGAGACCGCCAATGACGCCAAAGAGGTGCGACTCCGTCAAGAAACAAAACGCACCAAAACCGGAGACTACACCAAAGGCGAACGCGGCAAGGAACCGACCTCGTCCCTCAGGCGAGCCCCTCTTCGTCGGCTGACTGTTGTTAGCCCGCCAGGGCGGCATGAGAAGATAAACGATGGTCAAAGGCACCCCGACCACGACGCCGATGATGAGGTAGATGTATTCGCTCAACATGGCGGTCAGCGGGGGCCTAACGGGGCGGCGGATAAGCCGCGAGAGGCGGTAAAGCCGCAGGCTTTTCCGCCCGAAGTCGGCTTGATCCGCGTGGTTGTGCGGCGCTTCGCGCCGCGCAAGCAGCGGATCGTATCCGCCGCCCCGTAGTCGCGGGCGCGAAGCGTCCGCGACAACAAGTGATTATATAGTTTCTGCCTATCCACGAAACTTCTCACCACACCAAAAACAAGCAGCTAATCCCAATGAACTTTATCAACTGCCTATCCTCACCTGCAAGCCACTCCCAACATCGATAAGCAGGATCAGCATTTTACCCCACCCCCCATTACTCAGCACAACCAACCCCCATCGGGCTTCTCAGCCCAAGCCCACAACCCAACCCCCGCAACACTGCCGCCACGTCTTCCATCGCCTTCCCCACCACCGCCCCCACTTCTGGCGACAATTCAATCCCCAACTCCATATCCAGCGGCACCACGCCAATCAAGGTCACGCTGCCCGGCGCTTCGTCGGTCAAGGTCAGTGTGGCCAATACATCGGCCAAACCGAGTTGATGCGGCGAGTAGCGCGTCTGGAAAAAAGCGGGAATTTCAGCATCGACGAGTTTAATCACCGTCCCTGGCGGCGCATCCTCCTTCACCGCATCGCAAATCAATAAATGGTCGCAACTGGCGATGACGTTCAACAACTCCATGCCCGCGGTGCCACCGTCCACCACCTCAACCTCCGGCGGCAACACATAGCGTTCCGCCAGCGCCTCGACCACCCGCACCCCGACGCCTTCGTCGCGCAACAGGATATTGCCAAGGCCCAGCACCACCACCCGCATCAGAGCGCCTTGACCTGCACGATAGGCCGCTTCTTGGCATCGACCAGATGGATGGCGCAGGCCAAGCACGGATCGAAGGAATGCACCGTGCGCAACACCTCTAACGGCAATTCCGCGTTGGCGACCGGATTGTCGAACAACGACGCCTCATACGGGCCGGGCGCGTCGTTGTCGTCGCGCGGGCCGGCGTTCCAGGTGCTCGGCACCACCGCCTGATAATTCTTGATCTTGCCGTTTTCGATCACCGCCCAATGCGACAGCACCCCGCGCGGCGCTTCGTGATAGCCAAAACCGCGAATCTCCCCCTTGGGAAACACCGGCCGGTTGAAGGTGTCGAAATCGCCCTTGGCGATATTGTCGATCAACAACTGCCACTGATTTTGCAGAGATTCCAGCAACACTGCGCAGCGCACCGCCCGCGCGGCGATCCGGCCGATGGTCGAATGCAGCGCCTCGACCGGAATCTTGCTGCCGGCAACTGTACTGGCGATGTCGAGCACCCGGTTGAGGTGGCGCTTGGTCGGCTCGTGGCCGGCGGCGACCATGCCCAGCACGTTGGCCAGCGGCCCGACTTGCACCCGCTTGTCGTAGAAGGTCGGGGCCTTGACCCAGGAATATTTGCCGTTGTCCTGAAAATCGGTGTGGTGCGGGTGGGTCTGGCCCTCGTAGGGATGGCGCGCGCCATCGCCGCCCTTGTACTGATACCACGCATGTTTGACGCTTTCCTTGACGCCATCCCGGAAGAAGGCGTCCTGATAGCTGGTAATCGGCTTGAAGGTGCTCAAATCGCCCTTGGCGATGAAGCCGCCGGGCAGTTCAAAGCGGGTGCCTTTGGTGTCCAGCGGCAAATCGGGTACCGACAGATAATCAGTGATACCAGCCCCGTACTGAGTCCAATCGGCGTACAGCGCGCCGACGGCGGCCACGTCGGGAACCATCGCTTGATTGATGAACTCGCCCAGCTTGTCGATCTCGGCCTTGATCGCGAACAGCCGCTCCAGGGTCAGCGTCGATTGACTGTCGGGATTGATCGGGTTGGCGACGCCGCCGACCGCGAGATTTTGGATGTGCGGCGTTTTCGAGCCGAGAATGGCGACGATGCGGTTGGCGATCCGCTGATATTCCAGCGCCTGCAAATAATGGGTCGCGGCCAGCAGATTGACATCGGGCGGCAACTTCATCGCCGGATGACCCCAGTAGCCGCTGGCGAACACGCCCAATTGGCCGGTGCCGACAAAGGCTTTCAGCTTTTCCTGAACTTGGCGGATTTCCTGGACGCCATTGCGCCGGTAGTCGGACAGTGTGCCGCCCAGCTTGGACGCCCCTTCGGGACTGCCCGACAAGGCGGAGACGATATCGACCCAATCGAGCGCCGCCAATTGGTAGAAATGCACGATGTGATCGTGAATGCCGTGCGCCGCCACGATCATATTGCGGATGTATTGGGCATTGAGCGGCACTTCCAGATTCAGCGCGTTTTCAATCGCCCGCACCGAAACAATGGCGTGAACCGTGGTGCACACCCCGCAGATGCGCTGGGCGTAAATCCAGGCGTCACGCGGGTCGCGATCCTTGAGGATGATCTCAATGCCGCGCCACATCTGGCCCGACGACCAGGCATTGGTGACTTTGCCGTTGTTGACTTCGCAGTCGATGCGCAAATGGCCTTCGATGCGGGTAATGGGATCGATGGTGATGCGAGTCATGACGGCCTCTCCTAAGCTTTGGCGGTGCCGCCAGGCAACACCGGCAGCGTCTTGATGAACAGCAGGTACAGCATGATTTCCAGGCAGACGATGCCAATGGTGATGAGCAACTCCGGTGCGGATGGGAAATAGGTCCAGCCGTTGCCAGGTTGCAGGGTAATAAGGTAAGAATCAAGACGATACAGCGAACCGGCAGCCAGAATGCACACCGCACCGAGGAACTGCCAGCGTTGGCTCCAGCGGCGCTCCGAGAGCAGGATGAACACCGGCGCCAGGAACAACACGGTTTCGAGCAGGAACAGATTGCCGTTCAAATCCCCGGCGAAGGCCAAATCGAGCTGGCCGCGAGCCATCACATCGGCCCAGCGCAGCACCGAAAAGCCGATCAGCAAGCCAGCGGCGACCTTCGACAGCCGGGCGAACAGCCTCACTTCGGACGGCGTGTTGAAGGCCCGATTGACCAGCGTCGCTTCCAGCATCACCACCCCGTAGCCCATCGCCAGCGCCGAACTCAAAAACAGCAAGGGCAGCCATTGGGTATTCCACAACGGCGGCAGCTTGTAGCCGAGGATCAACAGCACCGTGCCGAGCGAAGACTGATGCATGGTCGGCAGCAGCACGCCGAGCGCCACCAGCACGTACATGTAGCGTTTCAGAAACGCCTGCAATTTGTCCAGGCCGAACCGCTGCTTAAAGCCGAGCGGCATCCGCTCCAAAAAGGCCGGCCAGAACTCCAGCCACAGCACGGTGATGTAGGCCATCACGCACAAGCCGACTTCCAGAATCACCGAGTTTGGCTGCGCATACCAGGGCATCAGCAGGTGGAAGGCGTGCCAATAGCGGCCCAGGTCGATCATCACCGCCAAACCGCCCAGGGTGTAGCCAAACACGCCGCCCAGCAGCGCCGGGCGCATCAACGGGTGATAGGTGTGGCGGTTGAAAATATAGATCAGCAAGGCCATAGCGAAGCCGCCGCAACCGAACGCCGTGCCGATCACCACATCCAGCACCACCCAGGTGCCGATGGGGAAACCGTTGTTCATGTTGGACACGTCGCCCATGCCGAACAGAAAGCGGCGGATGATGTAGTAGGCCGCGATCAACACGAACAGACCGAGAATGAGAAAGGGTTTAGTGACGATTTTGCCGCCGAGCGGCCGATGGCTGAGGGCGCTCATGATGACGACTCCTCCTGCGGGCCTTTCTCCTCGCCCTTGACGCTGCGCCGGGCCAACATCACCAAACCGCCCAGCAAGGCAATCGGCGCGATCATGCCTTTATAAAGCGTGTGCTGCACCCCTTCGGTGACGGCGGCCGAGGAATGATCGGGCAACACCGGCAAGCCCAGTTTTTCGTGCGGCACACCGGTCAGATAGCGCACCTGAGTACCGCCGGATTCCTTTTCGCCGTAGATATGCGGTTTATAGGCGCCGACCGGAGCGGTATTGGGCGCACGGTCGCCGCCGAGCAAGCCGCGCGGAAAGTCGTACATTTCGCCCGGCTTGAGCGCCATGCGCCGCTCCGCCTCGGCTTGCAAATCGTTGACCCAGCCAAACAGCGACGCGCCGGTCGGGCACACGTCGCAGCAGGCCGGAATCCGCCCCTGCTGGCTGGCCTCACTCAGCAATTTCGTGTCAGTAGCGGGCGTCACCTGCGGATCAGGGCTGGAAAACAGCGGATTATCCTTCAACAAATGCTGGCAAAACTGACACTTGGCAATCTGGCCGAGCGCCTCGTCAAACTGATAATGCGGCACGTTGAACGGACAGCCCAGCACGCAGTAACGACAGCCGATGCAGGCGTCGGGATCGTGGGTGACGATGCCGGTGAGCGGATTTTTTTGCATCGCGCTGACCGGACACACCGAGACGCAGGACGGGTCGAGGCAATGCAGACAATGGCGTTTGACGAAGGCATAGCCATTCACCTCGTGGTCTTTCTCGGCCATCGTGCCGTGCTGATAGACCCGGATCACGTTCAGGGTCTTGCCGGACAAATCCTCGGCGGTGTCCCAGGTGCCTTCGTTCCAACCCGCCAGGGCTTGCGGCTGTTCGACCGGCATCCCGTTGGCGTCCTTGCAGGCGCTGACGCAAGCTTTGCAGCCGATGCACTGGGTCGAGTCGTACAGCATCCCGATGGCTTTGGGCGGCAGCGGTTTGTTTTCGCGCGGCGCGAACGGCGCGGCGGCCTCCGCGACCGAAGCGGCGGCGGTGGCGACGGCCCCCGCCGCACCGCGTAAAAATTGTCGGCGGCTCAGACTCATGGCGCACCTCCTTAGCGTTTCTCGCTGGAATCATCTTCGGATTTCGACGCGCCATCCATGCCACGCAGGGCCATCGCCCCCGCTCCGACCGCCAAGCCCGCAACCCCACCCAGCACGGCGGCCGCGCCGGGCGTCATGCCCTCGCCCTTCGGTGAACTGACGGCCGGGAACGCGGTCGGCGGCGCATAGGTTTGCACGGTGGCCAGCGCGTGAATCGGCTTGGTGAAGCCGATGCCTTTTTCGGTGCAGCCGAAACAGGGATGACCGATGCCGACCGGCCAGTTGCCCTCACCGACATCGCCAAAACCGATGGACGGGCAATTGGCGTAAGTCTCCGGCCCCTTGCAGCCGAGTTTATAAAGACAGAAGCCCTGCCGATGGCCGTAATCGCCAAACTCCAGCGCAAAACGACCGGCGTCGAAGTGCGGACGCCGCTCGCAGTTCTCGTGAATCAAGCGGCCGTAAGCAAATTTTGGCCGGTTCTTCGTATCCAGTGCGGGCGGTTTGCCCAAGGTCAGCAGATAGAGCACGGTGGACAGGAAGTTATACGGATTGGGCGGACAGCCGGGGATGTTGATGACGGTCTTGCCGGGCAAAATTTCATGCACCGGCTTGGCGTGGGTCGGGTTGGGATCGCTGGACGGGATGCCGCCCCACGAGGCGCAGGAACCGATAGCGATGATCGCCGCCGCCCCTTCCGCCGCTTCCTTGACCGCTTCCAGAATCGGCTTGCCCGCCACCATGCAATACACCCCGCCATCCTTGGTGGGAATCGACCCGTCCACCACCAGCACGAACTTGCCCCAATTGGCCTTCATCGACTTGGCTTTATAGGTTTCCGCCTGATGGCCCGCGCCCGCGCACAACGCCTCGTGATAATCCAGCGAGATCATATCGAGGATCAGTGTATCGAGCGTCGGGTGATAGGCGCGCAGCAGCGACTCGGTGCAGCCGGTGCATTCCTGCGCCGACAGCCAGATCACCGGCGGGCGGGTTTTGGCGGTGGCCGCTTCGGCGATGCGGATGCCCATCAGCGCGGACAAGCCCAGAGTCGCCGCGACCCCAGTGCAGTATTTGAGAAACTCGCGGCGGGTCAGCCCCCCCAACGCGCCTTCGTAACTATCGGGATTTTGGATCTCGTAAGTTTCGAGATCGACGATTTCGTTGACATCACGCATGACCATCTGCCCCTCGCTACCGCAGCAATTCTTAAAAAGCTAGTGGGGTGTGAGATGGATGCTTTGATGATCGTCAATTTTTGGGAGATTTTTGTTAGGAGCGAATAAAAACGCTCAGAGGTTTACAATTCCCTGGTCTGGTTCAAATGGCGGAGACTGTATGAAACCTCATCAGCCCACCCTCTGGCACCCTTCACCCAAGGCTTAAAAAATGGCGAATGAGTCCCTGTTCTCGCAAACCATCATCCTCATCACCCAAGACGGTATGGGATCGGGTGATACTGAATTGCAGCATGACCTTCTGGGAAAATATCTGCGTCTTCTGCTGGAAAAAGGCGCATTACCGACTGCGCTCTGTTTCTATACTGAGGGCGTCAAGCTGATCGCAACCGGTTCGCCGTTTCTGGAACGCTTGGCGCAGCTTGAAGAGAAAGGGGTGCGGCTGATTGTCTGCGCCACCTGCCTCAACTACTACGGATTGCTGGATCAGGTACAGGTTGGCACCATCGGCAGTATGGACGATATTCTGACCGCACAACTACAGGCCCATAAAGTCATTACCCTTTGAAGCCAGGTACGGACCTCCCCTGCTACGGAAAGCCCTGCTGTTTCAACCCTATTTTTTATCTCCCCAAGTAATGGCCTGGACAATCACCCCTGCGGTCTATACTGAAATGATCGCCTGGCGGTTTTCGCCATGCGCGACAGGCACGGGGCTGGTTGGACGTTAATTGAACCCGAAAGGTTCGCGCGCAGTGTGGAGGAAAAGAAATAATGATCAATGTCACCCGACGACAATTCCTGAAAATAACGGCGGCCGGGCTGGGCAGTTCCAGTCTGGCGCTATTGGGCTTCTCGCCCGAACCGGCGCTGGCGGAAATCCGCAACTACAAGCTGGCCCGCACCACCGAAACCCGCAACACCTGCCCCTACTGCTCGGTCAGTTGCGGCGTGTTGCTCTACTCGCTCGGTGATCGCTCCAAAAACGTCAAAAGCGAAATCATCCACATCGAGGGCGATCCCGATAATCCGGTCAATCGCGGCACCCTCTGCCCGAAAGGCGCCGGCCTGCTGGATATGATCCACAGCGCCGACCGGCTGAAATACCCCGAAGTGCGCGAGCCGGGCGCAACCGAATGGAAGCGGATCAGTTGGGATGAAGCGCTCGACCGGGTGGCCAAACACCTGAAAGCCGACCGGGACGCCAACTTCATCAAAACCAATGACGCCGGCGTCACCGTCAACCGCTGGAACACCACCGGTTTTCTGGCCAGTTCCGCCGCCAGCAACGAAGCGGGCTATCTGAGCCACAAGGTGCTGCGCGGTCTCGGTAATATCGCACTCGATACCCAGGCGCGCATCTGACACGCCCCGACGGTGGCCAGTCTGGCTCCGACATTCGGGCGCGGTTCGATGACCAACCACTGGGTGGACATCAAAAACGCTGATTTAATTCTGATTATGGGTGGCAACGCCGCCGAGGCTCATCCCTGCGGCTTCAAGTGGGTGGTGGAAGCCAAAGCCAACCGCAAGGCCAGGCTGGTGGTGGTAGACCCGCGTTTCACCCGCTCCGCAGCGGTCTCCGATTTCTATGCGCCGATCCGTTCCGGCAGCGACATCGCCTTTCTGGGTGGCGTCATCCATTACCTGCTAGCGAACGATAAAATTCATCACGATTATGTCAAGGCGTTCACCAACGCCAGCTTCCTAATCAACGACAGTTTCAGTTTCACCGACGGCCTGTTCAGCGGCTACAAAGCCGACAAGCGCAGCTACGACGCCGCCACCTGGCAATACCAACTCGATGAACAAGGCTTCGCCAAGGTGGACGACACTCTGCAAAATCCAAGCTGCGTATTCCAGATCATGAAGCGGCACTACGCCCGCTACACGCCGGAGATGGTCAACCAGATCACCGGCACGCCGCAGGCCGATTTTCTCAAGATTTGCGAGATGATCGCCGAAACCGCTGTACCCGACCGGGTGATGACCATCTGCTACGCGCTGGGTTGGACGCAGCACACCGTCGGCACCCAGAACATCCGCACCATGGCGATGATTCAGTTGCTGCTGGGTAACATGGGACGGGCTGGCGGCGGGGTCAATGCGCTGCGCGGTCACGCCAACGTGCAGGGCATCACCGATCAGTGCCTCTATTCCGAGGTGCTGCCGGGTTATCTGGGCGCACCGACCGATGCGGATAAGACCCGCGAGGAGTATCTGGCCAAGCGCACGCCCAAGCCGTTGCGGCCAAACCAGATGAATTACGCGCAAAACTTCCCGAAATGGCACACCAGCCTGATGAAAGCCTGGTATGGCAAAGCCGCCACGGCGGAAAACGGCTTTTGTTACGACTGGCTGCCGAAGAAGGACGCCGCCTACGACGTGCTGGCGCTGTTCGAGCGGATGTATCAGGGCAAATTGAACGGCTTCGTCTGCCAGGGCTTCAACCCGCTGGCCTCGGCCCCGCACAAGGCCAAGATCGACGCCGCGCTGGCGAAGCTGAAATTCCTGGTGGTGATCGATCCGCTGGCGACCGAAACGGCGGAGTTCTGGAAGCACTACGACGAGTTTAACCCGGTCGATTCGGCCAACATCCAAACCGAGGTCTTTCGGCTGCCGTCCACCTGCTTCGCCGAGCAGGATGGCACCTTCACCAATTCCAGCCGCGTCATTCAGTGGCACTGGAAAGGCGCGGACGGCCCCGGCGAGTCGCTGAGCGACACCGACATCATCGGCGGGCTGTTTGTCAAGCTGCGGGCGTTGTACGCCAAAGAGGGCGGCGCGTTACCGGAGCCGGTGCTGGGTCTGGCCTGGCCCTATCGGATAGCCACGCAGCCCAGCCCTGAAGAACTGGCTATGGAAATCAGCGGCAAGGCGCTGGCGGATGTGGCCGACCCGAAGGACGCCACCAAAATTCTCGCCAAGGCAGGCGAGCAACTGGCGGGCTTTGCCCAACTGCGCGATGACGGCAGCACGGCGGCGGGTAACTGGATTTACTGCGGGATGTGGACACAGACGGGCAATCTGACCGCCCGCCGTGATCCGGCCGATCCAACCGGTCTGGGCCAAAGCCTCGGCTGGGGCTTCGCCTGGCCGGCTAACCGTCGCATCCTCTACAACCGCGCCGCGTGCGATCTGAGCGGTAAGCCGTGGGACGCCAGCCGCGCCGTGATCGCCTGGGATGGCAGCAAATGGGGCGGTAACGACATTCCCGACATGCGGCCCGATGCCAAGCCGGATGAAGCGGTGATGCCGTTTATCATGAATCCCGAAGGGGTGGCGCGGCTGTTCGCCTTCGAGCGGCTGCTGGACGGGCCGTTGCCGGAACACTACGAACCGTTTGAAACGCCGCTGGACGCCAACCCGCTGCACCCCAACCACCCGCAAGCGCTCAACAATCCCGCTGCGCGGGTCTATCCGGGCGATCTGGAGGCGCTCGGCAAGGCCAGCGAGTTCCCGTACATCGCCTCAACCTACCGGCTGGTGGAACATTTCCACTTCTGGACCAAGCATTCGGTGCTGAACGCCATCACCCAACCGCAGCAATTCATTGAAATCAGTGAGGAGCTGGCGCGGGAGAAGGGCATCAGCAATGGCCATCGCGTGCGGGTGCGCTCCAAGCGCGGTCAGTTGGTGGCGGTGGCGGTAGTGACCAAGCGTATCCGCAGCCTGACGGTCAACGGCCGCAAGACCCATCTGGTCGGTATTCCCTTTCATTGGGGTTTCCGGGGCGCGACCCATCCGGGCTACATCACCAATGTCCTGACGCCGTTCATCGGTGACGCCAACAGCCAGACGCCGGAATTCAAGACGTTCCTGGTCAACATCGAGAAAGCCTGAGGAGGTCGTCATGGCATGGCAATCGCTTGATATCCAACGCCGTTCGGCGACCACCACCCCGATGCCTGGCGCGCGCCAGGGGAACGAGGTGGCCAAGCTGATCGACATTTCCCAATGTATCGGCTGCAAGGCGTGTCAGGTCGCCTGCATGGAATGGAACGATCTGCGCAGCGCGGTCGGCGCCTGCACCGGCGTTTACGACAATCCCCTGGATCTGGACAGTAATGCCTGGACGGTGATGCGCTTTACCGAGATGGAGAACAACGGTCGGCTGGAATGGCTGATCCGCAAGGACGGTTGTATGCACTGCCAGGACCCCGGCTGTCTTAAGGCGTGCCCAGCGCCGGGGGCCATCGTCCAGTACACCAACGGTATCGTGGAGTTTCATCAGGAGCATTGCATTGGCTGCGGCTACTGCGTCACTGGCTGTCCGTTCAACATCCCACGCCTGTCCGAACAGGATCACAAAGCCTATAAATGCAGCTTGTGTTCCGACCGGGTCGCCGTGGGGCAGTCACCGGCCTGCGTCAAGACCTGCCCGACCGGTGCGCTGCATTTCGGCAGCAAGGAGGCGATGAAGGATCACGCCGATCACCGCATCGCTGACCTTAAATCGCGCGGTTTTCAAAATGCCGGTCTGTACGATCCGCCCGGCGTGGGCGGCACCCATGTGATGTACGTGCTCCAGCACGCCGATCATCCCGACTGGTATGCTGGCCTGCCGCAAGATCCGAAGATCAGCCCTTGGGTCGGGATTTGGAAGGGCCTGGCCAAGCCGCTGGCCATCGGCACGATGGCGGCGATCAGCCTGGCCAGTTTGTTCCATTACATCATCAAGGGACCGAACGCGATTTCAAAGGAAACTGAAAAGGAGGTGGAAGATGAGACGCGATCCTAATGATCTCGACCGGTACACGGCGGGGGAGCGGGTCATTCACTGGACGGTCGGCATCAGCTTCATCCTGGCCGGGTTATCCGGGCTGGTGTTGTTTCATCCGGCGTTCTGGCCCTTTACCCTGCTGTTTGGCAGCAGCACCTGGACGCGGATTTTGCATCCTTATTTCGGGATGCTGATGGCCCTGGCGTTTCTGCTGATGACGGTGTGGTTCTGGCGACTCAACCGGATGAGCCGGGTGGATTGGCAGTGGCTGGGGCGCATCGGCGAGATGGTCAACGGCGACGATCAGAACATGCCGGAACAGGGTAAATACAACGGCGGCCAAAAGCTGTTGTTCTGGCTGTTGCTGATCGGTACGCTCCTGCTGCTGTTTTCAGGGATTGCTCTGTGGCGGGCGTGGTTCCATTTTCCGGTCGATCAAGTCCGTTTTGCCGCTGTGGTACACGCGGCCGTGGCCGCAGTGATGATCGGTCTGATTATGGTGCATGTTTACGCCTCCATCTGGGTGAAGGGCACGATTCGGGCCATGTGGTACGGCACCGTCACCCGCGCCTGGGCACGGCAACACCATCGGGCTTGGTATCGGCAGATCACCGGCCTTGGTAATGGTCAAACCCGTTAACACCGCGTTTCTGGATGGGCGTATTCGATGATAGGCCCTGACCCAATTCGGGCCGGGGCCGGTTTTTTAATTAAAATGTAAAGCAACGATTGTAGTGATTTATGAGTTATTTCAAATTATGGGTTGTGGGTGTTTTATCAATAATCCCAATAATAATTATGGCCTTATTTCTACTGAAAGTAGATTCATCTCAGAAAAATATCTGGTCTGTATTTTTTTTATCTTCAACTTGTTTTATAAAAATAATTCAAAATGAAATCATCTTAGATAAAACGGAAAAAGAAGAGCGAGATAGGAAAGCTAACGAGCCGATTACTAAAATCCAGGGAATTAAGATAGCGTGTTTTTTTCTAGGAATTTTTTTAACTCTATCCTTTATAGGGCCAATCTTGAATTTATGGCTGATGAAAATATCGGGTCCGAATGCGCCGAAGGCAATCTCAATGATACTTCTAATTATTTTTATGGGTGAGGGTAACGTTCGGGCGTGGAAAAAATACCGTTGTGACAGTAAAAGAAAGGATGATGCTCATGGCTAACGCCAACATCATTCAGACTGGAGATTTTGTAGGCGCTAGCGGCGATCCACCCAAACTGCGTCTGCCAGATAGACAGCTTTTTAGTCGGCGGGCGCTCCGATTACGCCAGTTAGCCGTCGGTCACAGCATGGGCGCTTATCTAAACTTCGCCGCTGCCTTGGCAAACGCCCAGCAACAACAATTAGAGCGACTTCCCGTTCTACCGTTACCTGATCAAGCCTTGCTGGAACGTTGCCGTGAACACCAGATGCCACCGCTGGCTCCAGCCGGTTGGCAACGTGATCCCGTTTGGCGAACCGTAGCGGTGCAACTGGCCGTTGCACTCGACGCCATAGCCCCTGCGCCTGCCCGTGCGGCCTTGGCGCGCTTGCGCACCGCGCCGGTCGAGTGGCTGGAAGCGCAGGCGGACGCCTTACTGGCGGAAGATCGGGCCACGCTGGATTTAGCCTGCGCCCCGCTGATGGGCGCAGCGCTGCAGGTGTGCTGGACGCAACTGGCCACTGCTCTGGATTCGGCGTGGATTGCACCCGCGTCAACCCCGGCACTGTGCCCGGTGTGCGGCACCCCACCCGTCGCCAGCGTGGTCGGTGGCGCGGGCGACGCTGACAGCGGCTTGCGCTATCTGCATTGCGCCTTATGCAGCTCGGAGTGGCACGCAGTCAGGGCACAATGCACGCAGTGCAATAACGACAAAGGCATCGTCTATTTTGCCGTCGAAACCAGTCAACAACCCATTCAGGCCGAAGCCTGTCCCGAATGCGGCAGTTACTTGAAAATTTGCCGCCGCGATCAGCAACTCGATATGGAGCCGCTGGCCGACGATTTAGCCAGCCTCGCTCTCGATCTTTTAATGGGTGAAGAGAAATTTGCCCGGAGCGGGGTTAATTACTTGCTGTTGCAAGGCGAGTAAGCATCAGGCTATCCACTCAGCCTGTTCGACGCCAGGCGTAAAACTCCGAAGTGTTCCAATTTGGATATCAGCCGGGTTGATCTCATGCTATCATGCTGCATTATTTAGTGGGTTTTGGAGTAAGCTCCGATGAGTGCGGTCGTCAAAACGGTGGGCCAAAGCGGGCAAATCGCCCTGGGGAAGGCGTATGCCGGTCGGCATGTGTTGGTGGATGAACTGGAGCCGGGCGTCTGGCTGGTGAAGCTGGGCGAGTTCATCCCCGATAACGAACGATGGTTACATTCGCCCACCGTGAAAGACGATCTCGATGAGGCGATCTCCTGGGCCGAGACGCATCCGGCAATGGCAAGCGATCTGGACACCCTGACCCAGCAGTTGCCATGAGTCCATCAGCGCAGGGCGCGGATACGGTTCGGCTCGATCTAAATAACCCAGTTTTCCAACGCCAGCTTTTTGCCCTGGAGAAAAACCAACAGATCACTTTGTTGGCTACGCTGCGAAAACTGGCGAGTCTCGGCTGGCCACAAATTTACCGCGATGCGGGGTTAAAGTGGGAATTGATCCATTCCCGAACCGGGCCGGACGGGCAACGCTTGTACAGTTTTCGCATCAGCCAGGGCTTCCGCGCTGTCGCCTATCGTGCCGAGGATGGATGGTTGCGGTTGCTGTCATTGCACCCCGCTCATGATTCGGCCTATCGATAGCGCGGACTTCACCCTAGCTCGACCCTTGTCAATGACGACTGCACTGCCCTCCTGTCATCTCCCCTCGATTGACCGCCTGTTAAAGTGGCCGACGGTCACTCCGCTGCTTACTGAACATGGCCGAACGGCGGTACTGGCGGCGGCGCGTGAATTACTGGCGGAACTGCGGCAGCAAGCCCGCCAGGATGGATTGACCACGCCACCCTTCACCGAAACGGCGCTGTCCGCTCAATTGGCCGAGCGGCTGGCCCGTGCGCACGCCGCGCGGCTCAAGCGGGTGTTCAATCTGACCGGTACGGTGTTGCACACCAATCTGGGCCGCGCGCCGTTGCCGGACGCAGCGGTGGAAGCGGTCGTCATGGCAGCCCGTTTTCCCTGCGCTCTGGAATACGATCTGGATTCCGGCGGGCGGGGCGACCGCGATGAAATCGTCGAAGGTTGGTTACGGGAACTGACCGGTGCGGAAGCGGCTACCGTGGTCAACAACAACGCGGCGGCGGTGTTTCTGCTGCTCAATACGCTGGCGCTGCGTAAGGACGTGATCGTATCGCGTGGCGAGTTGATCGAGATCGGCGGGGCTTTTCGCATTCCCGACATCATGGCGCGCGCAGGTGCGAAGCTGCGCGAAGTCGGCACCACCAACCGCACCCACTTGCGCGATTTCGAGAACGCCATCAGCCCACGCACCGCGCTGCTGATGCAGGTTCACGCCAGCAATTACGCGATCAGCGGGTTTACCGCCTGCGTGCCGGAAACCGAACTGGCGCAACTCGCCCACGCCCACGGCTTGCCGTTGGTGGTGGATTTGGGCAGTGGCGCGTTGCTCGATCAAAGCCGCTGGGGTTTACCCCACGAACCGACCGCACGGGCAACGCTGGCCCACGGCGCGGATTTGGTGTCGTTTAGCGGCGATAAGCTGTTAGGCGGGCCGCAAGCCGGATTGCTGGTCGGGCGGCGTGATCTGATTGAAAAGCTGAAGAAAAATCCGCTCAAGCGCGCCTTGCGGCTTGGCAAACTGACGTTGGCGGCGCTGGAAGCGGTGCTACGACTGTACCGCGATCCTGACCGCCTGCCGGAGCGGTTGACGACCTTGCGCCTGCTCACCCGACCCGCTGCCGACATCGCCGCCCAGGCCGAGCGGCTGTTGCCGATGCTGCAAAATGCTTTGGCTGACTGGCCGGTTCACATCACCCTCGCGCCGACCTTGAGCCAGATCGGCAGCGGCTCCCTGCCGGTGGATCGCCTGCCGAGCTATGCGCTGGCCATCACCCCACAGCGGAAAAAGAGCAGCGGCTTGCGGGCGCTGGAAACGGCGTTGCGGCAACTGCCCATTCCGGTGATCGGCCGGATCACGGACGGCGCGCTGTGGCTCGATCTGCGCTGTCTGGATGACGAGGCGGCGTTCGTGGCCCTGTTTGAGAGTCAACCCTCCACGCCGTGACGTAGCGACCGCGATAGAACGCTGCGCAGTGGTGGATTTTCGCCTCTCAGGGCCAGTCGCTCCGAATGGAGTGTAGTAAAATTTTCTTACTGGGTAAGAGAAGAGGCTGCCATGAAAACCGTCACCGTTTCCGATAAAGGGCAAGTGGTTATTCCGGCTGAAATTCGCCGCCAACTCGGGATCACTCCCGGCTGTCAGCTCGATTTTATCCTGGATGGCAACGCCATGCGCATCGAACTCAAGCGGCGCATTCGTCCGAGTCGCCCCGAGGAGGGTTACGGTATGCTGGTTTGTCAGCGGCCTGGGCAAAGGCGTTTATCTGACTTTGATGTGGCCCAGGCCATGCAGGATGCGTTGAATGATCGGCCTTGACACCAACATTCTGGCCCGGTTTTACGTGGATGACCCGAACGACCCGGAAGCCGCGAAACAACGACCGGTTGCCCGGCGCATTTTGGTTGAATCGCCCCAGCTCTTGTTTTGCCAGACGGGCGGCCAGGCTGAACATCAGCCCGTCCGTCAAAGTGCCTGTTGAATCAGAGGCCCCGCCATGATTATCGGCACCGCTGGCCATATCGATCACGGCAAAACCGCGCTGGTGCGGGCGTTGACCGGCGTCGAGACCGACCGGCTGCCGGAAGAAAAAGCGCGCGGCATCACCATCGACCTTGGTTACGCCTATCAGCCGCTAGCCGGTGGCGAGACGCTCGGCTTTGTCGATGTGCCCGGCCACGAGCGGCTGGTGCATACCATGATCGCGGGCGCGACCGGCATCGATTTCGTGTTGCTGGTGGTGGCAGCGGATGACGGCCCGATGCCGCAAACCCGCGAACATCTTCAGGTGCTCGATTTGCTGGGTCTCCGCCACGGCGCGGTGGCGCTGACCAAAATTGACCGGGTGGCGCCGGAGCGTATTGCGCAGGTCAGCGCCGAAATCCGCCAACTGCTGGCCCCTACCGCGCTGGCCGACAGTCCCTTATTTCCGGTTTGTGCGCTGACCGGCGCTGGTATCGGCGAGCTGCGTGATTATCTGGAGCAGGCTGCCCAAGACCAGTCGCCACCCGCCAGTGGCGGCGGGTTTCGGCTGGCGGTGGATCGCTGCTTTACCCTGACCGGCATCGGCACCGTGGTGACCGGCACCGCGCACAGCGGCGCGGTCCAGACCGGCGACCGGCTGCTGCTGTCGCCTTCAGGCCGGGAGGTGCGGGTACGCGCCATCCACGCCCAGAATCAGCCGGTAGAACGCGGAGTGGCCGGTCAACGCTGCGCGCTCAATCTCACTGGGCCGGAAGTGGAGCGGCAAGCGATTCATCGCGGTGATTGGGTGATTGATCCGGCGTTGCATTTTCCAACGGCGCGTCTGGATGTGGAGTTGCGGGTGCTCGCCACCGAGGCGCAAGCGCTGCGGCATTGGCTGCCGGTGCATGTCCATCTGGGAGCGACCGATCTCACCGGTCGGTTAGCGGTGCTGGCTGGCGATGCCATCGCGCCGGGGGAAATGGGGTTGGCGCAACTGGTGCTCGATCAGCCATTGGCGGCTTTGCACGGCGACCGTCTGATCGTGCGCGATCAATCAGCCCAGCGCACCCTGGGCGGTGGCCGGGTGCTGGATGTGGCCCCGCCGACACGGGGACGGCGCAAACCGCAGCGTCTGGCGTTGCTGCGGGCGTTTTGCCAGACCGAGCCGCTGGAAGCGATGCAGGCGGCGCTGGCGGTCAGCGAAGCCGGTATCGATCTCGGCCTGCTGGGTCGGCACTGGAATCTGCAACCGGCAGCGCTGGCCGCCTTGACCACGCTGCCGGACACGGTGGCCGTATCCGGGGCCAACGGGATCATGCTGTTCAGCCGTACCCACTGGCAGTTATGGCGTACGCGCCTGCTGGCCGCGCTGGCCGCCGAACATAGCCAGTTTCCCGGTCGGCTGGGGCCGGATCGTGAGCGCTTGCGCCGCATCGCCGCCCCGACGCTGAATCGGCCGATCTTTGCCGCCCTGCTCGATGAACTCACCGCTCAGGGGCAGATGGTGCGCACTGGCCCGTGGGTGCATTTGCCGGAACATCAGGTGCGGCTGGCGCCCGATGACCAGGCGCGCTGGCAAGCCGACCTCGCGCCCTTGCTGCGGGCTGCCCCCTTCAATCCGCCGCGAGTGCGCGATCTGGCGCAGCGGCTCGGCTGGGAAGAGGCCGCTGTGCGGCGCTTGCTGAAACAATTGGCGGGCATGGGCGAGGTGTTTCAAGTGGCCCAGGATCATTTCTTTACCCGTGAGGCGGTGGCTGAATTATCGGCGCTGGCCTTTGCCCTGGCTGAACAAGAAGGCGCGGCCCGCGCTGCCAGTTTTCGCGATCGAATCGGCGGCGGGCGTAAGGTCGCCATCCATATCCTGGAATTCTTCGACCGGCTTGGCTACTCTCATCGGATCGGCGACGAGCATCGCATCTTCCGCGATACCCTGCTCGGTCTGAACGACTCGAAAGCATGAAGCAGTGTTTACGGAAGGGCGGCGTCATCCGGTGAGGCGGCCGGACTTCAAATCCGGTGGGGGCCGTCAGGCGGTCCTTGGTGGGTTCGACTCCCACGTCCTTCCGCCATTTTTTGGCTTTCTCCACAGTAATCGTTGCTTAACCTATGGACTGGCTGCTGGCCTCGCAGGCGAGTGGTCAAGTCGGTCGCCAGTCTGGCGCATGACTTTGATCGAACCACTTTCACCACGAGACGACCGCCATGCCCACTTCAGCAGTGTCCGCTGTTGCCGATCCGTCCTCGATTCGCCTCACCACGCTGACCCACGGCGGCGGCTGTGGCTGCAAAATCGCCCCGGCGGTGTTGCGCGAGGCGCTGGCCGGGGTTTCCGGCGGCTTCCCCCATCCCGATCTGCTGGTCGGCAGCGCCACCGCCGACGATGCCGCCGTATTCCGCCTGAATAATCAGCAGGCGCTGGTTGCCACCACCGATTTTTTCATGCCGATTGTGGACGATCCCCGCGATTTTGGCCGGATCGCCGCCACCAACGCCATTTCCGATGTGTACGCGATGGGCGCGACGCCAGTCCTGGCATTGGCCATTTTGGGGATGCCGATCAATACCCTGCCGCTGGAGGTGATCCGTCGCATCATGGAGGGCGGGGCCGATGTCTGCCGTACTGCGGGCATCGCGCTGGCCGGTGGTCATTCCATCGATTCGCCGGAGCCGATTTATGGTCTGGCGGTGATGGGGCTGGTCGCACCCGCGCAGCTCAAACGCAACGATACCGCCCGGCCCGGCGATGTGCTGATCCTCGGCAAGCCGTTGGGGGTGGGCGTGCTCAGCGCCGCGCTCAAGAAAGGGTTGTTGGATGCGGCGGGCTATGCGGAGATGCTGGCGGTGACGACGCAATTGAATCAGGTGGGTCAGGCCCTTGGTGCGCTGAACGGCGTCCATGCGATGACCGATGTCACCGGCTTTGGGCTGCTGGGGCATTTGCTGGAGATATGCCGGGGTTCGGGGCTGGCGGCCTCAGTCCAGTTTTCCGCTCTGCCCATCCTGCCGACCGCGCTTCAGTTGGCCCCGCAGGGCATCGGCCCCGGCGCCATAGAGCGCAATTGGGCCAGCTACGGGCATGAGGTTCAGCTTGATCCCAACTTACCGGACTGGGCCTGGCGCTTGCTGTGCGATCCGCAGACCAGCGGCGGCTTATTGGTGGCCTGTGCGCCGGAAACGGTCGGGGCGGTCTTGGAAAGCTTTCACGGGGCGGGTTTTGCCGAAGCGGCGAGCATTGGAACGCTGGCCTCCGGTACGCCCGGCGTGACGGTGCAAGAATTGTGAGGCGTTGCTGTATAAATCCAGCATGAGGAAGTTATACAGAACTATATAATGGCTTGTTCTCCCGACACCCCATGGATAAGCTAATGAAAAAACTGAGAAAATCACGAAAATGGGCCAAAGTGCGCGGCTGCGGTCGCGTACGCGCATAACAGGCGTTGATGCGGATACGCGACCGCAGCCGCGCAGGTCCGTTGAAATTTTATGATTTTGTCAATTTTTCCGGGATAAAAATCCCTGGGCTGCGGAAGAACCAGGAGATCGAGCGGACTTCGCTACGCTTCGCCGCTCATCTCCTCGTTGTTGGGCTTCATGCCAAGTTGAAGTGGGGAATTCACCATGAACTATCTGAAACGAGTCTTTGCTTTCAATTCGTCCCGTTACCGACTGTGGCAGGAAAATGCCGCCTTCGCCGCATTGGTGCCTAACGGGGCGTTGGTACTGGATGCCGGGGCTGGTGATGCTCCGTACAAGAGCCTTTTTCAGCACGCTCATTACGAATCGGCTGACTTTGAAAAAGTCAACAAGACATATGCGCGATCTACCTATGTTTGTGATCTAAAGAGCATTCCAGTTGAAGATTGTCGTTTCGACTTCATTATTTTCAATCAAGTCATGGAGCACCTTCCTGAACCTCAGCTCGTGCTCGCGGAGTTGTATCGCGTCCTGAAGGTTGGTGGGAAGATGATCTACACGGGGCCTTTGTTCTATGAGGAGCATGAGCAACCTTATGACTTCTATAGATATACCCAATTCGGCCTGCGCTACTTATTCAACTCAGCGGGCCTTGTAATCGAGCGCCTGGATTGGCTTGAAGGTTATTTCGGCACTGTAGGCTATCAGCTGAATTGTATGTCCCGATACCTTCCTTGGAGTCCAAGCCATTTGCGATACGGCTTAATCGGATACGGATTGCCGTTGGTACCGATTATGGCGCTGTTGAAAACCGGCTTCGCAGCTTGTTCGATTCTTTTTCACCTACTGGAGACACGCATCAAGTTTCAGGCACGGGGATATCCTAAGAACTATCTCGTCATTGCGATTAAGGCTCGATAAGGTCAAGTGAGAAACACTGCGGCAAGCGGCAGACTGATCGTTACTACCCAACCAAGGCCTGCAGGCGACCGCCAATAGCTTCCGCTCCTGCGTCGCTTTAGCTATCGGCGGTGCCTGAGGCCCGCGTTAGAGCGTCCATGTCACGACCGATGATAACCCGTCTTATCTTTGTTCTTTGCTTGCTACCCATGATTGCTGAGGGGCAAACTCATTGTATACGGGGCGAGAAGGTATTGTTCAGCTGCCGCCTATCGAGAAGCAGCAAAATTGCCTCTGTATGTGCCTCGGCAGATCTCACAAAAACGGAGGGCTACTTTGCAGTATCGTTTTGGCGTCCCGGGAAAACTGGAGTTCGTCTACCCTCCGACAAAGGCTGCGACACAGGATCAATTCTATTGGCGAGAACTTCGCGGTATTCACGAGCTGATCTTTCAAAGCGGCGACTATTACTACACTATTTCAACCTACGATGTTGGGGAGGAATTGGTTAATATTTCCGGAGGTTCTCATTTTGGGCAAATTGAAGCCGTCTAGATTGAGTTGCCATCTTCTTAGCAACCCAACATTTAATCAACCGGGGCCTAACTGGGGCTTGCACCTGACCCCACTACGCGGCCCCGGTGAGCAAAGACGTTAGAACGAAATTTCTCATAAACCAATTCGGAGTTTATTTACATGAGAAACTACACAGCTATTGTTGAGCGTTGTCAAGACACAGGGCTTTATGTAGGTTTTATTCCTGGATTCCAAGGTGCTCATACACAAGGAGAAACTTTGGATGAATTAAATCAGAATCTTCGAGAAGTTGTTGAGATGTTACTTGAAGATGGTGACCCCATACTAGAAGCTGAATTCATCGGCACTCAAAATATTGCTGTGGCTTGAGCATGGGAAACTTGCCTATTCTGAAACCTCGTGAGGTTGTTACGTTGCTTGAAGCATTGGGATTTACTGAGGTTCGACAACGTGGCTCTCATAAGCAGTTTCGTCATTCTGATGGCAGGTGTACTACAGTGCCGTTCCATGCGGGGCGCGATGTGTCACCGATCTTGCTTCGACAAATTGCGAAAGATATTGGCTTAACAGTTGATGAACTTCTCAACGCTAGAGCCTAACTGGGCGTTGCACCTGACCGTACTACGCACGGCAGGTGAACGAAGTCGTTACCGAGGAAGGATACAGCGTGTATATATCCAAGCAATTTGAAGAGACGAGAATTGATGTCATGCATGAGCTTATCCATGCATATCCGTTAGCGACCTTGGTTACTCACTCTCCAAATGGGCTAAACGCAAATCACATTCCGCTGCATTTGTCCCAGTCGTCGGCTCCCTATGGGACGTTGCAGGGCCATATTGCCCGCGCAAATCCATTGTATGACGAAATCGCCGAAGGTATTGAAACATTGGCTATCTTCCATGGTACCAACTCCTACATAACGCCTTCGTGGTATACCACAAAGAAAGAAACCGGAAAGGTCGTACCCACCTGGAATTATGCTGTCGTCCATGCTTATGGTGTTCTGCGCATTGTAGATGATGCGTCGTGGTTGCGTGCACAACTCGACACTCTTACCGAGCACAGTGAATCACCCTTTCCAGAACCATGGGCGGTCGCCGATGCACCGCCTGAATACATCGAAAAAATCATGGCGGCCATAGTTGGTGTAGAAATAGTCATCACAAAGTTGCTTGGTAAATGGAAAGCCAGTCAGAACCAACCAACAAAAAATCGAGTCGGCGTAATTTCAGGTTTGAAGGCAAGAGGTCTTTCGGAATCAGAAGCAATGGCCGCTTTGGTGGAAGCTGGAGTGAACGATGCTCGCTAACAGCACCATCAACACGGACAGTGAAAAGTGGCGATCTTTCGTCGCACCACTTTTCAATGCCGATTATGGCAATCGTTAGGCATATAAGTCGCCGCTCATGAAAATTGACAGCCTTGATCACTTGGTGCTGACCGTCAAAGATATTGACGCCACCGCGTCTTTCTATTCTAAAGTGTTGGGCATGGACATCATGACTTTTGGTGGCGGTCGAAAAGCTCTTTCTTTTGGTGCGCAGAAAATCAACCTACATCAGCACAAAAAAGAGTTTGAACCAAAAGCGCAACAGCCCACGCCTGGCTCGGCTGATTTGTGCTTTCTTACATCAGTCCCATTACCTGAAGTCGTAAGCCATCTCACTTCGTGCAACGTGACAGTCATTGAGGGGCCGATTCAGCGTACAGGTGCAACAGGCCCAATTCTTTCTGTTTATTTCCGCGATCCAGACATGAACCTGATTGAGGTTTCAAATCGTGTCCATGCCTAAGCCAGATTCTGAAGGGACGCAGCGATACTGAGCCTTAAATGGCTGACCATCACCAAACTCCGTACCCATTTGGTCGATTTGTTGACAGACCATCTTAGGAATCTTATCTTACCTTCATCTTACTTTAATGAGGTGCGATCATGGAAACCACCCGGCTTTCCAGTAAGGGCCAAGTTATTATTCCAAAAGCAATTCGGGCCTCACATCGCTGGGAAAGTGGCTTGGAGTTAGTAGTGATTGATACTGGCGATGGAGTCTTGTTAAAGCCAAAAGCGCCCTTTGAGGAGACGCTTCTAGAGGATGCCGCAGGCTGTCTCAAGCGCCCCCAAAAGGCATTGAGTCAGGATGAAATAGCACAAGCCATCTGTAATGGAGTGCGGAGAGCGTGGTGTGATTGCAATTGATACCAATGTTCTCGTTAGATTTCTGGTGCAAGACGATGAAGTGCAGTACAAAAGGTCATTAAATCTATTTCAAGGAAACCAAATTTTCGTTGCTGATTCGGTTGTACTTGAAACAGAGTGGGTATTGCGGTTTGCCTATGACTATTCACCCACGGAAATCTGTACTGCGTTTAGGCGCGTTTTTGGCTTAAAAAACGTCATGCTTGCCGAGCCACTATTAATCGCAAAGGCTATTGTGTGGCATGAATCGGGACTTGATTTTGCTGATGCCCTACATCTCGCGAAGTGTCAACACCTGAAATCATTGAGAACATTTGACGATAAGTTCGTAAAGCGTTCTAAAGGGTTGTCTGAGTGCAAAGTAACAGTCTCCTAAATGGCGCGGCGCGTACTGCAATGCGGTAAGTACTCCATTACCTAGCTGGTGATCTGGCCATGATTGCATTGATCTGTCTGCGCTTAGCTGCTGTTTCACGCTTTGCAACGCTTCTCGTACTCGCCTGGCTTGTCGGCTGTGCAGGATTGCCGGACGCACAAACGCAGCGAATCGGCACCCGACAGCTTGAATTCGTAGCGCATTTACGCACTGGCCCTGTCGTCGTCTTTGAAAACGGACTCGGCGGACACATGGAATGGTGGAGTAAAGTGTTGCCCGCCATTGCGAGCGATACGACCTACTTCGCCTACAACCGTCCTGGCTATGGACAAAGCGCATCCACCGACACCCCGCGCGACGGCGATCACATCGTCGAAGAACTGCGCACGGCTTTGCTGAATCAGGGGCTGAAGCCTCCCTACGTGCTGGTCGGCCACTCCCTCGGCGGACTCTACATGCAACTGTTCGCGCGTAAGCATCCGCAAGAGGTGGCGGCGCTGATTCTGGTGGACTCAACCCATCCCAGGCAACTGGAAGGCGCGGGTGCCCTAGAAAAACAATCTTTTTTCGTTCGCGGCCTGATCGGCGTTTTGGTCACCGGAACCGCACAGGACGAGCTTGACCTGTTGGCTCAGACGGGTGAACAAGTGCTGAGACTCCCCACGCTTTCAGGCAAACCCGTCATGGTGCTGAGTGCTGCGGAGCCGATGAAAGAAACTTCAGAACTGGCGCGCTTTAGCAATGAAAAGCGGGTCGATATTGCACACCTCTATCCCGGCGCGAAGCAGATATGGGTCGAAAGTAGTCACGCGATTCCACTGGAAAAGCCGGAGGCTGTCGTCGATGCCATCCGCTCCGTTTTGGCGGAAGTTCGGAAAGCGAATTAAATTTGCTCTTACAATTGGCACTACCTAACCATTCAATAAGCTAAAGAAGCAGAGTCATCGATCATGCACAACACACTGACTGGCAAACGAGTCTTGATCACCCAAGCCAGCGAATTCATGGGGCCTGTGTTGTGCGAGGTATTTGCCGAACAAGGCGCTGAGGTGATCGCCAATGCTGAACCACTCGCCGCGCCAGAATCCGCCGCCAGAGTTGTGCAGGAGGCCGGTTCAATCGATGTATTAGTCGCTAATCTCGCTTTGACTGCGCCTACCACTCCAGCGGTGGACGTGGGTGATAATGAATGGCGGCAGGTTTTCGCCGCCTTGGTTGATCCGCTGCCCCGACTGGTGAGCGCTGCGCTTCCGGCGATGATCGCCCGCAAGTCTGGAAAAATTCTGGTGATGGGCAGCGCCTCGGCGCTGCGGGGGATGAAACGGTCATCAACTTATAGCGCCGCGCGTGGCGCACAACTAGCCTATGTGCAAGCCGTCGGGGTCGAAGTCGCGCCGCACAACATTCAAATCAACGCCATCGCCCAAAATTTCGTCGATAATCCCACCTACTTTCCCGCTGAAGTCCAAGCCAATCCGCGCTTCCAGGAACGCTTGCAACGCGAAGTCCCACTCGGTCGCTTGGTGTCGGCGCGAGAAGATGCGCAATTTGCCGCCTACCTTTGTAGCGAGGCCGCCAACTGCTTTGTCGGACAGGTGTTTCCGGTCTGTGGCGGTTGGGTGGTGCGCTAAACACGATGCCGTTAACGAACAACGATATCCGCTCACAATTTCTTAACGCGATTGGTGATGACTCCTAGCGACTCGCTTGATTATTTAAAATTATTGGCCCGGCAATATCCGTCCATTCAAGCCGCTTCGGCCGCTATCATCACCTTAAGCGCCCAGCTTCATTTGCCCAAAGGCACTGAACACTTCCTGTCCGATATTCACGGCGAATACGAAGCGTTTCGGCATGTGCTCAAAAATGGTTCCGGCTCTATTCGGCGCAAAATCGAAGAAATCTTCGCCGACACCCTCACGGAAGCGGAAAAAAGAACGCTCGCCACACTGATCTATTACCCGGAGTAATCGTGATCGATGGCGGCTTTTCCAAAGCCTATCACCAGAAAACCGGCATTGCGGGCTATACCCTGGTGGATCATTCTTATGGCATGTATCTGGTCGCCCACTATCCCTTCGATTCCACGCAGAAAGCGATTGAGGATGAGCTGGATACCGTGCCTGAAACCATCGTGCTGGAGAAGGCAACTGCCCGCCAGCACGTCAAGGACACTGACCTGGGGCGAGAAACCCAGCAGCGTATCGACGAATTGAAAGCCTTGGTGGGCGCTTATCGGGCAGGGCTAGTCAAGGAAGCTTAATGAGCGGTGAGGTTAGTTCTGATCAAGCGGATAAGCCGAGCATCCCAAATCCAGCGAAACGGCGCGGCCAGCGGCAATAGTCATGGCGGCATAGTCCTCTTTCCTGGCCGAATCGAAGCGAAATTGCGGGAACGAGATACTTAAAGCCGCCGCAACATTATTCCAATGATCGAAGATGGGTGCGGCGATGCAGACCATATGCTCCTCAAACTCTTCGGCATCGAAGCCATATTTCCGCTGACGAGTCAGCGCCAGTTCTTCCAGAAATGCCGCTGAACTGGCGATGCTATTCTCACGAAAACGGGTAAAGGTCGTATTGGCAATCAATTTATCGCGCCGCTCCGGCGTTTCCCAAGCGAGCAGCGCTTTGCCCAAAGCGGTGGCATGTAGCGGTGCACGCCGACCAATTTTGGAATACATGCCAAGGTTGTACTGAGCATCGATTTTATGGATGTAGATCACTTCATTGTCAGCTAACACCCCAAGATGAATAGTCTCTCCAGTATTGTTGGACAAGACCTGCATCTGCCGCTGAGCGATCTCAATCAGATCGAGATATTGCAACGATTTCGCGCCTAGCTCGAACATTTTCATGGTCAAGCCATAGCGTTCGCTTTCCAATTCCTGACGAACGAATCCCAGCGCTTTCATGGTCTGAAGAAATCGGTATACGGTCGCTTTCGGCAAGGCAAGTCGCGCCGACAGTTCGGAAACACTGGTTTCCTTGCGCTCGCTGAGTGCCGTCAAAATACTGAATACCCGCAACACCGCTGATACCGAGTCTGGTTGCTTGCTGTTGGGGTTATAATCGTCTACTTCGGTTTGCTGCTTCATTTTCTTAATTCACTCATCTAGCCTCATGACGCCCACCGACGAGAGTAAAGCACAGGCACATATTACCGTGCCAGCCAGCCGCCATCGACGGCCAGCGTATAACCATTCACATAATCGGAAGCAGATGAGGCCAGAAATACCACCGGCCCTGCCAAATCCTCCGGCATACCCCAACGCTGTGCGGGGATGCGTCCCAGAATGTCGGCGTTGCGTTTCTCATCCTCGCGCAAGGCAGCCGTGTTATTCGTGACCATGTAGCCTGGCGCTATGGCATTGACATTGATGCGTTTTGCCGCCCACTCACAAGCCAGCAACCGGGTCAGGCCTAGCACGCCGCTTTTCGAGGCCGTGTAGGACGGCACCCGCACCCCACCCTGAAAAGACAGCATCGAGGCGATGTTGATGATCTTGCCGGGTGAATCCTGAGCGATGAAGCGTCGCGCCACCGCCTGCGACAGAAAAAACACGGACTTGAGATTGAGATCGATCACTTCATCCCAATCCTGCTCAGAGAACTCCAGCGCATCGGCGCGGCGGATGATTCCAGCGTTGTTGACCAAGATGTCGATCTGACCGAACGCTTGGCAGGCTTCCTCGACGACCGGCTGCAGTACCGCCATATCCGACAGTTCAGCGCGAATCTCATGAAACCGTCGGCCTACTGCCGTAATAGCGGCGTGGGTTTCAGTGGCGGCGCTGCGATTCACGCCCACCACATCCGCCCCGGCCTCGGCTAGCGCCACCGCCATCCCTTGGCCCAAGCCGGTGTTGCAGCCGGTGACGATGGCCACCTTTCCCGACAGAGCAAATCGATTCAGCATCCCATTCTCTCCAATAGCAACAGCGCCAAGGCCGCTCAATACAGGTCCGTCATGGCCACATGATCCATGTCGTCAAAGGTCTGATTCTCGCCGACCATACCCCAGATGAAGGTGTAATTTTGCGAGCCGACCCCGGAGTGAATCGACCAACTGGGCGCGATCACCGCTTGCTCGTTGCGCACCACCACATGGCGGGTCTCATCGGGCCGACCGAGTAGATGGAACACCACTGCATCCGGCTCCATCGCAAAGTAGAAATACACTTCCATCCGTCGTTCATGGGTGTGGCAGGGCATGGTATTCCAGACGCTGCCGGGTTCGAGCACCGTCATCCCCATCGTCAATTGGCAAGACTGCACCACGCCCGGCACGATGAATTTGTAAATGGTGCGTCGATTGCTGGTTGCAGCGTCGCCCAACGTCGCGGGAGACGCCTGTTCCAGCGTGATCTTGCGGTGCGGATAGGCACAATGCGCCGGGGCACTGTTGAGATACAGCTTGGCGGGTTGCTGGGGATCGAGGCTGTGAAAGATAACTTCTCTGGCTCCCGCGCCGACATACAGGGCCTCCCGCGAGGCCAGTTCAAAGAATTCACTATCCACCTGAACCCGCGCTGGGCCGCCGATATTGATCAGCCCCAACTCGCGCCGCGCCAGAAAAAACGCCGCGCCTATCTGCTTGGCCAAGGCTTCGTCGAAGGCGAGCAGCTGCCCTACTGGCATCGCCCCACCCGCGATGATGCGGTCCACATGGCTGTAGGTTAAGGCAATGCGATCCGCTGCAAACAAGCGTTCAATCAAAAACTCACGACGCAATGCGCTCGTATCCAGCGTTTTGAAATGGGCGCTGTGGATAGCCTGTCTGATTTCCATACGTATTCTCCAATCACTCTGCGATCTTCGCATCGTTTAGGTTTTCTGAAACGATGTTTACATTTTTTAAGACAACCCTGTCAATGTAAAGTTTTGTTAAGCGGTCACCTATCAATTTTTTTGAAACGCCGTTTACATTTTTTAATACGCTATTCTATAGTATTAGCTATGACAAACAATTTTTATGAGGAGGCGGGAGATTCCTGGACGGACGTTGAACCGGGAATCTGCCGCAAGATCATCGGCCACACGCCCAACCTGCTGGCTGCCGAAGTGCGGTTCGCGCAAGGTGCCATCGGTACGCCGCATGGCCACGCCGATCACGAACAAATCGCCTATGTGCTGGCCGGTTCGTTTGCAGTCACCGTGGCGGGCGAAAAGCGCATCCTGCGGGCTGGGGATGCTTTTATCGCTGATAAAAATATCGTGCATAGCGTGATTGCTCTCGAACCCGATAGTCGGTTGCTCGACATTTTCTCGCCCCGGCGCGATGAATTTCTCCAATCCGTGTGAAATGTAAAACTGCGATGAGCGCACTCAACCGTTCCAGCCACCCCGACCCGCTGCCAGCTTCTGCTCTGCCACCGGTCGGCATCCTCCAAATCGGTGACGGCAATTTTCTCCGTGCTTTCGCCGACTGGATGATTGATGTCGCTAACGAAGCCGGTTTGTTGAACGCCCGTATCGTCATCGCGCCACCGCGTTCGGCGGGCATCGTCGAACGGCTCAACGGCCAGGATGGGTTATTCACGGTGCTGGTGCGCGGCATTCAGAACGGAGTACCGGTCAACACACGGCGCATCGTGCGTTGCGTGACGGGCGGGGTTAATCCGCGCCACCATCCCGAAGCACTGTTGACCCACGCCCGCAACTCCCAAACCCGCTTTGTCATTTCCAACACGACTGAAGCAGGCATTACCTACGTCGAGCAACCCCACCACCCCAACCAATGGCCGCGCAGTTTTCCAGCGCAAGCCGCCACGCTGCTGTGGGAGCGCTTTCAAACGCTCGGTGGCGGGCCGAAAACCGGCTTGCTCTTTCTGCCGACGGAACTGATTGAAGCGAACGGCGTCACCCTGCGCGACATCGTGCTGCGCCATGCCAACGACTGGGCGCTACCGCAATCCTTTAGCGATTGGGTGCAACAACATAATCATTTCCTCAATACACTGGTGGATCGCATCGTGCCGGGTCATCCGGCGACTGAGGCGGACAGCCTGTTCGCTGAATTGGGCTACACCGATTCACTCTTAGTCGCTGCTGAACCGTTCCATCTCTGGGTGATTGAGGGACCACCGGCGCTCGCGGACGCCTTTCCACTCCATAAAGCGGGCCTCAACGTCATCTGGACGGAAGACTTGAAGCCATATCGCGCCAGCAAGGTACGCATCCTCAACGGCGGCCACACCGCCAGCGTGCTGGCAGCGTTCTGCGGTGGCCTGGATACCGTCGGCGAGATGATGAATTACGCGGTCACGGCGGATTTTCTTCGGCGCGTAGTATTCGAGGAAATCGTCCCCTTCGTGCCGCTGCCGGAGGCTGAACGCCGTCAATATGCCGAAAGCGTGCTAGAACGCTTCGCCAACCCCTCCATCCGTCACGAACTGCTGTCGATTGCCCTTAACTCGGTTTCCAAGTGGAAAGTGCGGGTGCTGCCTTCGGTACTCGACTACGCCAACCAACACGGCAACGCCCCCGCCGGACTGGCGTTTTCGCTGGCGGCGTTGCTGTGGTTTTATCGAGGTCAGTTCGATGGGGCGGGTGAATTCATTGGCCAACGTAAAGCAGGTGCTTACCCGATACGCGATGACCGGGCCGTGCTGGAGATTTTCGACACCGCTTGGCGCGATCCGGTCAATGTCGCATCAACGCTGTTAGCCGATAAGCGACTGTGGGGTATGGATTTGACCACCGTGCCGGAATTGACGCCGCAGGTTGGCAACGTGCTGGATCGAATCGCCACCGTCGGCCTGATGCCCGCGCTAGCCGATTTACTCGCTCACGCTCCCAACTAACCCGGAGAACCCGCCATGACTGCACCGCGCCGCATCGTGCTGTTTGGGGAGTGCATGATCGAATTGCGCGGCCAGGTATTCGGGACGATGCAGCAAAGCTTTGGCGGGGATACCTTAAACACCGCCATCTATCTGACCCGGCTGTGCGCCGCTCAAGACCTGAGGATTTCTTACGCCACAGCGCTCGGCATCGACGTATTCAGCGATCAGATGCTCGTGGCGTGGCGGGCGGAAGGCATCGACACCTCGCTGGTGCGGCGGCTCGATAACCACCTGCCGGGCCTCTACGCCATCCAGGTCGATGCGAGCGGCGAGCGCCATTTCTTTTACTGGCGCGACACCAGCACCGCCCGCGATTACTTCGATGCGCCGAGCACGCCGCTAGAGGACGCCATCGGCGGCGTGTCGATGCTGTATCTCAGCGGCATCAGCCTGGCGATTCTGCCCCCCGATGGCCGGGAGCGGCTGCTAGGCGCGATGGCGCGGGTGCGGGCCAACGGCGGTCAGGTGGCGTTCGACAACAATTTCCGCCCCCGCTTGTGGCCCAAGCTCGATCAAGCCCGCACCCTCTACGACCGCGCCTATGCGTTAAGTGACCTGGTGCTGATTACCCTGGACGATGAAATGGCGCTGCGCAGCGAGACCTCTGCCGAGAGCGCCTTGTCTAAGGTATTGGCGTTGGCCATACCGGAGGTGGTGGTGAAGCGTGGCGTTCAACCCACGCTGGTCAGAATTGCGGGCTGTGAACCCATCACGGTGCCGGTCGAACCGGTGGCTCAGATTGTGGATACCACAGCGGCGGGTGATTCCTTCGCTGGCGGTTATCTGGCGATGCGCCTGACCGGTGCAGAACCCGCCATCGCCGCTCGCGCCGCCAACCGTACCGCAGCGGCTGTTATCCAATATCCCGGTGCCATCATTCCGCGGGATGCCATGCCCACGCGGAATACGTTACTCGCTTAAACCAGTCCACCGGAGGAGAACCCTATGAAGATGTCATTTCGTTGGTACGGTGATTCCGACCCTGTATCGCTGGACTACATCCGCCAGATTCCCGGCGTCGAGCAGATCGTCTCGGCGGTCTATGACGTGCCGGTCGGCGAAGTCTGGCCGGTCGCCAACATTCAGGCGCTCAAGGCCAAGATCGAATCGCGCGGCTTAAAGCTGGAAGTGATTGAAAGCGTGCCGGTACACGAAGACATCAAGCTCGGCAAGCCGACCCGCGACCGGCTGATTGAAAATTACTGCCAATCGCTGCGTAACTTGGCGCAGTGCGGCATCAAGGTGGTCTGCTACAACTTCATGCCGGTGTTCGACTGGACCCGCACCACGCTGGAAAAAGAACTGCCGGACGGCTCTAAGACCCTCTCGTTTGATATGGAGATCGTAAACAAAATCGACCCGTCACAAGGGATTCAGCTACCGGGTTGGGACACCAGCTACAAACCGGACGAGTTGAAAGCCTTGCTGGCCGAGTACAGCAAGATCGACGAGGAAAAACTGTGGAGCCATCTCGAATATTTCCTGCATCGGGTGATTCCGGTCGCCAGGGAAGTCGGCATCAAGATGGCGATTCACCCCGACGACCCGCCCCGTCCCATCTTTGGCCTGCCGCGTATCGTCAAGAACCGCAACGATCTGGCCCGCCTGCTGGCTATTGAAGACACCCCCGCCAACGGTTTAACGCTGTGCTCCGGCTCGCTGGGCGGCGATTTCTATAACGACATCGCGGCGATGGTGCGGGAATTCGCCGGTCAGGGCCGCATCCATTTCGCTCATCTGCGCAACGTCAAGGTCAACGAAGCGGGCGACTTTTACGAAACCGGCCACCGCTCGGCTGACGGTTCGCTCGACATGGCCGAAATCATGCGCGCCTACTACGAAGCGGGCTATGACGGCTATGTGCGGCCCGACCACGGCCGGATGATTTGGGGGGAAACCGGCAAGCCCGGCTATGGCCTCTACGACCGGGCGCTGGGCGCGGTGTATCTGAACGGCATTTGGGAAGGCATCGCCAAAGCCGAAACCGCCAAATCCGCCTGAGAACGATCATGAACATCCCTTTCAAGATTGATTTGAATAACAAAGTCGCCGTCGTCACCGGTGGTGGCGGCGTGCTGTGCGCGGAACTGGCGGCGGCGCTGGCGGCCAACGGGGCCAAAATCGGCGTGCTCGATCTCAACGGCGACGCGGCGGAAAACACCGCCGCACAAATCCGCACGCTGGGCGCAACCGCTATCGGGGTCAGCGCCAACGTGCTGGAGCGGGCCTCGCTGGAAGCGGCGGCGGAGCGGGTGCTGAAGGAACTCGGTCCCTGCGATTTGCTGCTGAACGGTGCGGGCGGCAATCACCCCAAGGGCACCACCACCAAGGAATGGTACGAAGACGGCGATTTGGACGATAAATCCTTGACCACTTTTTTCGACCTCGACCCCAAGGGGGTGGAATTCGTCTTCAACCTCAATTTCCTGGGTACGCTGCTGCCCACTCAGGTCTTCACCCGACAGATGTTGGGCCGCCCCGGCTGTTCGATTATCAACATTTCGTCGATGAACGCCTTTTGCCCGCTGACCAAAATTCCGGCCTACAGCGGCGCCAAAGCGGCGGTCAGCAACTTCACCCAATGGCTGGCCGTGCATTTCTGCAAAGCCGGGATTCGGGTCAACGCCATCGCCCCCGGTTTTTTCCTGACGGCGCAAAACCACAAGCTGCTGGTCGACGAAAAAACCGGCGAATTCACCGCACGGGCGAAAAAGATCGTCGAGCACACTCCGATGGGGCGCTTCGGCGAATCCCGCGAATTGATCGGCACCTTGCTCTGGCTGGCGTCCGAGGCGGGTTCCGGCTTCGTCAATGGCGTGGTGGTGCCGGTGGATGGCGCGTTCTCGGCCTATGCCGGGGTGTGATTCACGCATCCCTTTTTGATCAACCCCGTAGCCAATAAAACGTTTTAACCACTTAATCACAGTACCAAGGAGAACAGTATGCGTCGTCGTCAATTCCTCTCTCGCGTTTGCCTGGCCGCTTGCGCTGCCGGTTTGCTCACTACGCCGTTGATGGCTCAAAGCGCCACTACTTTCAAGGCCGCCGACGTGCATCCCAAGGGCTACCCCAATGTGGTGGCGGTTGAGAATCTGGGCAAGAAGTTGGAGAAAGCCACCGATGGCCGCCTGAAAATCCAGATGTTTCCCGGCGGCGTCCTCGGTGATGAGAAAACCATGATCGAGCAAACCCAAATCGGCGCGATTCAACTCTATCGGGTTTCGGTGGGTGGACTGAGTGTGGTGGTTCCTGATGTCAACGCCTTCAGCCTGCCGTATATCTTCCGCGACCAGGACCATATGCGCAAAGTGATTGATGGCCCGGTCGGTCAGGAAATGCTCGACAAGATCACTAACAATCCGGCGTCCAGAGTGGTCGGGCTGGCTTGGATGGATAGCGGCACCCGCAATGTGTACGCCAAGAAAGCGATCAAAACGCCCGCTGATCTCAAAGGGCTGAAAATTCGGATGCAAGGCAATCCGCTGTTCGTTGACACCATGAATGCAATGGGTGGCAATGCTATTTCCATGCCCTTTGGCGAACTCTACACTGCCCTGCAAACCGGCGTGGTGGACGGTGCGGAAAACAACGAACCCAGCTATTACAGCCAAAACCACTACACGGTGGCCAATTTCTTCTCGCGCACTGGCCATTTGATCATTCCCGAAATTCTGGTGTTCTCGAAGGTGGCCTGGGACAAGCTGGAAAAGGCGGATCAAGACCTCATCAAGAAGTTGGCTCGTGAGGCGCAAATGGAACAGCGTGAGCTGTGGAACAAGACCGTGGCCGATGACATCGCCAAGCTCAAGGAAAAAGGCGTGACCATCGTTGAGGATGTCGATGTCAAGGCGTTCATCGACGCCACCGCGCCAGTCCGCGAGAAGTACGGCGCGCCTTACGCCGAAATGGTCAAGAAGGTACAAGCCGTCCAATAACGGCATTGACCGCAGGTTCGCACCCTCTTCCCCGCTCTCCCCGCTCTCCCGTTGATGGGAGAGCGGTGGGAACCCAAGCGTGTGGCGGCTCAGCTCATACCGTCACGCTCTGGACTGCTCCTCCTGACGCGAGAGCACCGAGGGGGCGGAACTGCACCGCTCCAGACCTGCTTATAAGGATTCCAAAATGGTCGCTACCTACATGCGATTTCTGGATGCTGTCTATCTCGCGTGCATCTGGGTCTCTGGTGCCGCGCTGTTCGCCATGACCATCATCATCCCCTGGGGCATCATCAATCGCTATATCCTCGGAACCGGCTCGGCCTGGCCGGAGCCGATGGCGATTTTGTGCATGGTGTTGTTCACCTTCGTCGGCGCGGCGGCCAGCTACCGCGCCAACGCCCACATCGCGGTCACCATGTTCACGGACCGCCTGCCCCAATCCTGGCTCCCCGCCCTGGTTTGGATAGTCGATATCCTCATGGCGCTGTTGGCGATTTTTATCGTGATCTGGGGAATCAAGCTGTGTGCGGGCACCTGGAGCCAGCCGGTCGCCCAGTTTCCAGTATTGAGTGTTGGCCTCACCTATTTGCCGCTGCCATTGGGCAGTGCGCTCACCCTGTTATTTATCATCGAACGGATGCTCGCTGGTCCCCAAAACAAACGCCCCGTGGTGGATTTCGGTCAGGAACCGGACCCCGTGGCTGAAGCAAAAGCGGCGGAGGTGAACTAGATGGACGGATTCGTCTTACTCGGCAGTTTGGCCATTCTGGTGGCCATTGGCGTACCGGTCGCCTATGCCCTGGGCTTGGCTACCATCATCGGCGCGATTTGGATTGAGTTGCCGCTCGATGCGGTGATGATTCAAATCGCCAGCGGGGTCAATAAATTCTCGCTGTTGGCGATTCCTTTCTTCGTGCTGGCTGGCGCGATTATGGCCGAAGGCGGCATGGCCGGGCGGCTGGTGTCATTTGCAGCGGTGTTGGTGGGCTTCATTCGCGGTGGTTTGTCGCTGGTCAACGTCATGGCCTCGACCTTCTTTGGCGCAATTTCCGGCTCCTCAGTGGCGGACACCGCCTCAATCGGTAGCGTGTTGATTCCCGAAATGGAGAAGAAGGGCTACCCGCGTGCCTTCGCTACCGCTGTCACGGCTGCCGGTTCAGTGCAGGCGATTCTGATTCCACCCAGCCATAACGCAGTGATCTATTCGCTGGCCGCTGGCGGTTCGGTCTCCATTGCCAGTTTGTTCATCGCGGGCGTGGTGCCCGGCTTGGTGCTCGGTATGACGGTTGCAGGCATCTGTTTATACACCGCCCACAAAAACAATTACCCCAAAGGAGAAAAAATTCCGTTCGAGCAAGCACTCAAAATCGCCATTGACGCGCTGTGGGGCCTGATGACCATGGTCATCATTCTGGGCGGCATCCTCTCTGGGGTCTTTACCGCCACGGAATCGGCAGCGGTTGCCTGCGTCTGGGCTTTCTTCGTCACCATGTTCATCTACCGTGATTATAAATGGCATGACTTGCCCAAGCTGGTGCACCGCACCGTCAAGACCGTCACTATCGTCATGATTTTGATTGGTTTTGCCGCCAGCTTTGGTTACATCATGACGCTGATGCAGTTGCCCGACAAGGTGACGGAATTTTTTACCTCCATCTCGGATAACAAGTACGTCATTCTGTTCTCGATCAACATCATGTTGCTGATGCTCGGCACCTTGATGGACATGGCCCCGCTCATCCTGATCCTTACCCCGATTCTATTGCCAGTGGTGCAAAACCTCGGCGTCCATCCGGTGCATTTCGGCATGATCATGATGGTGAATCTGGGCATGGGTTTGATTACCCCGCCGGTCGGCTCGGTGCTGTTCGTCGGCAGCGCGGTGGCCAAGTTGCCGATGGAAACAGTCGTCAAGTCGCTTTATCCGTTCTTTATCGGGCTGTTTCTGGTGCTGATGGCGGTGACCTACATTCCGGGTCTATCGCTGTGGTTGCCCGCTCTATTCGGGCTTTAAACCCTCGACCACGGTCGTTTTCTCCGTTCTCAATCCACCCGCTGCTTGAGGCGGCGGGTGACTGCTGAATCCTGCCTTGGAGACTGTCATGGCCAAAGCGTTTATGGACAAGGACTTCCTCCTCGAAACCCCGACCGCGCGCACGCTCTATCACGACTACGCCGCGCCGCAGCCGATTCTCGACTATCACTGCCACCTGCCGCCGGCGGAAATCGCCGACAATAAGCGGTTTCGCAACATCACCGAAATCTGGCTCGGCGGCGACCATTACAAATGGCGCTTCATGCGCTCCTCCGGCGTCACCGAGGATTTCATCACCGGCAAGCAGCCCGATCAGGATAAATTCCGCCGCTTTTGCGAGGTGTTGCCGCTGGCGGTGGGCAATCCGCTGTATCACTGGTGCCATCTGGAACTGCGCCGCTTTTTCGGCATCGATGCCCTGGTCAACGCCGAGAATGCCGACGGCCTTTGGGAAGCGTGCAACGCCAAGCTCAAGCAGCCGGAATTTTTCGCGCGGGGTTTGATGCTGGGGGCGAAGGTACGCGGCGTCTGCACCACCGACGATCCGGTGGACGATCTGGCCAATCACGCCGCAATCGCCGCCGATCAAAGCTTCCCGATCAAAGTGCTGCCAACCTTCCGTCCCGACCGCTCCTTCAATATCGACCGGCCCGATTTCCCCGACTACATCGGCAAACTGAGCGCCGTCAGCCATGTGCCTATCCACAACTTTGCGGATATGTTGCGGGCGCTGGACCAGCGCATGGATTACTTCGCCGAGCGCGGCTGCCGCCTGTCCGATCACGGCATCGACATCGCCATGTTTTACGAGGAAGCGACCGAGGCGGAACTCGACGCCATTCTGGCCAAGCGGATGAGCGGCGCGACGCTGACGCCACACGAAATCGAGCAGTACAAAACCCGTGTGTTGCTGCATCTGGGCCGTGCCTACGCCCAGCGCGATTGGGCCATGCAGTTGCACATGAGCGCCCTACGCAACAACAACAGCCGCATGTTCCACCAGCTTGGCCCCGACACCGGCTGGGATTCGATTGCCGATGGTTTGGTCGCGGCCAAACTGTCTCGCTATCTCGATGCGCTCGACCGCGATAACCTGCTGCCGCGCACCATCCTCTATGGCCTCAACCCGACCCACAACGAAGTGCTGGGCACGATGATTGGCAATTTCCAAGACGGGCGGGTGATGGGCAAGATGCAGTTCGGTTCCGGCTGGTGGTTCAACGATCAGAAGGACGGCATGATTCGGCAGATGACCGCCTTGGCCAATCTCGGCAATCTCGGTGCATTCGTCGGGATGCTGACCGATTCGCGCAGCTTCCTGTCCTATACCCGCCATGAGTATTTCCGCCGAATCCTGTGCAATTTGATTGGCGGTTGGGTGGAAAACGGCGAATACCCGCAGGATTGGCCGCAGTTGCAACGTATCGTTGAAGGGATTTGTTACGGCAACGCCAACCGTTATTTCGGGCTGGGGACTTGAGCGATGAGTGCGCTGTCTCCCGTCATTCGGCTCCATCCCCAAGATGATGTGGTCATCGCCCGTCGCCAACTGCTCGGCGGCGAGCAGGTCCCTGAAGAGAATCTGACGGTAGTCGGTTTGATTCCACCGGCGCATAAGGTGGCGACGCGAGCGATTGCCAAGGGTGAGCCGGTGCGCCGTTACAATCAGATTATCGGCGTTGCGACTCAGGATATTGCAGCGGGCCAGCACGTCCATACGCAAAATCTGGCGATGGCGGCATTTAGCCGTGACTATGCGTTTTGCGTGGATGCCCAACCGACCGAATACGTCGCGGAACCGGCCACGTTTCAGGGCATCGTCCGTGCCGATGGGCGAGTCGCCACCCGCAACTACATCGGGATTTTGAGCAGCGTCAACTGTTCGGCAACGGTAGTGCGGGCGATTGCCGATCACTTCCGCCGTGACTACAACCCGGCGGCGCTGGCCGATTATCCCAACGTCGATGGCGTGGTGGCGCTGACCCACAGCGGCGGTTGCGGCATCGACCCGCAAGGGTTGGGCTTGGCGCTGTTACGGCGCACGCTGGCCGGTTACGCCCGTCATCCCAATTTTGCCGCCGTGCTCATGGTCGGTCTGGGCTGCGAAACCAACCAAATCGGCGGCGTGTTTCAGGCACATAACCTGAAGGAAAACGAGCAGTTACGCACCTTCACCATCCAAGACACCGGCGGCACTGCCAAAACCGTGCAACGCGGCATTGAGGCCATCAAACAGATGCTGCCGACCGCCAACGCCGTGACACGGCAAGCGGTACCGGCCCGTCATTTAGTGGTCGGGCTGCAATGCGGCGGTTCAGACGGGTATTCCGGCATCACCGCCAATCCGGCGCTGGGCGCGGCGGTAGATTGGCTGGTGCGGCACGGTGGCACCGCCATTTTGTCGGAAACGCCGGAAATCTACGGCGCGGAACACCTGCTGACCCGTCGCGCCGCCTCGCAGGAAATCGGCGACAAACTCATCCGGCGTCTGGATTGGTGGGAGGAATACTGCACCCGCAATCATGCCGAATTGAACAACAACCCGTCTGCTGGCAACAAGGCCGGAGGGCTGACCACCATTCTGGAAAAATCGCTTGGCGCGGTGGCCAAGGCAGGCACCACCAATCTGGTCGAAGTCTACGAATACGCCGAACCGGTGACAGCTCAAGGGTTCGTGTTTATGGACACGCCCGGCTATGACCCGATGTCGGCTACCGGTCAGGTCGCGGGCGGGGCGAATCTGGTGTGCTTCACGACTGGACGCGGTTCCGCTTACGGTTGCCAGCCCACGCCGTCGCTGAAGCTGGCAACCAATACCGCGCTGTGGCAACGGCAGGAAGAAGATATGGACATCAACTGCGGCGACATCATTGACGGTACGGTAACCATTGCCGAGGTCGGTACGCGGATTTTCCAGATGATGCTGGATTGCGCCTCTGGTCAGCCCTCGAAAAGCGAGTTGCACGGTTATGGTCAGAATGAATTTGTGCCCTGGCCGATTTCGGTGGTGACCTAACACTTCAAAAAGAGAGTTATCCCATGAATGTCCTCGAAGTCATGCGCACCGGCCCGGTGATTCCGGTGATCGCCATTGAAGATTTAGCCCACGCGGTGCCGCTGGCCAAGGCGCTGGTTGCCGGTGGGGTGCGGGTGCTGGAAGTGACCTTGCGCACGGCGGTGGGGCTGGATTCGATCCGCGCTATCGCCTGCGAGGTGCCGGACGCCATCGTCGGGGTCGGCACTCTGACCCGCCCGGAAGAGTTCGCCAAGGCGCTGGAGGCCGGTGCGCGTTTTGGGGTCAGTCCCGGCCTGACGCCCAGCATGATCGAAGCCGCTCACCAGACCGGCCTACCTCTGCTGCCCGGTGTGATGACGCCTTCGGACGTGATCGCCGCCCGGTTGGCGGGGTTCCAGCAACTGAAACTGTTCCCGGCCCAGCAGGCGGGCGGCATCGGCATGTTGAAAGCGCTGGGCGGGCCGTTCCCGGAGGTGATGTTCTGTCCGACCGGCGGCGTGTCGGTGGAGAACGCGCCGGACTTTCTGGCGCTGCCGAACGTGGCCTGCGTCGGCGGCTCGTGGCTGGTGCCCAAGGCGGCGACGGCGGCGGGTGATTGGGGCAAGATCACCACCTTGGCCAAGGAAGCCAGCGCCTTGAAGCCGCGCTGAATACCCCCTCACCCATCACCTCTTTCCCGGTGGGGAGTAAAGATCAGAGGACTAAAAAATGGCTGAATTAGTCATCAAATCCGCTGCTGAAACGAAATGGGATTGCGCGTCATTCGGGGAAGTGATGCTGCGGTTCGATCCGGGTTTCGGCCGCGTCCGCAACGCCCGCTCGTTCCAGGTCTGGGAAGGCGGCGGCGAATACAACGTCGCCCGCGCCATGCGCAAGTGCTGGGGCAAACGCGCCGCCGTGGTCACCGCGCTGCCCAAAAACGATCTGGGCTGGCTGGTGGAAGACTTCATCATGCAGGGCGGCGTGGATATGTCGCACGTCATCTGGCGCGATTTCGACGGTCTGGGCCGCAATACCCGCGTCGGCTTGAATTTCACCGAAAAAGGTTTCGGCATCCGGCCAGCGCTGGGCTGCTCCGACCGGGGCCATTCGGCGGCCTCACAAATTCGGCCGGGTGAGGTGAACTGGGAAAAGCTGTTCGGCGAGGAAGGCGTGCGCTGGTTCCAGACCGGCGGCATCTTCGCCGCGCTGGCCTCCAACACCGCCGAAGCCGTGCTGGAAGCGGTGCAGGTCGCCAAGAAATACGGCACCGTTGTGGCCTACGATCTGAACTTCCGCGCCTCGCTGTGGAAGAGCCAGGGCGGCAAGGCCGGCGCGCAGAAGATCAACCGCGCAATCGCCAAATATGTCGATGTGATGATCGGCAACGAGGAGGATTTCACCGCCTGTCTGGGCTTTTCGGTGGAAGGGGCCGACGAGCACCTGACCAACATCCAGACCGAATCCTTCGCCAACATGATCAAGAGCGCGGTGAAGGACTATCCCAACTTCAAGGTTGCCGCCACCACGCTGCGCAACGCCAAGACCGCCACCGTCAACGACTGGGCCGCCATCCTCTGGTACGACGGCAAAATTTACGAGTCGGTGAAGCGCGACAACCTGGAAATCTACGACCGGGTAGGCGGCGGCGACGGCTTTGCCTCTGGTCTGGCTTACGGCTTTCTGGAAGGCAAAGGCCCGCAAGCGGCGGTCGAGTACGGCGCGGCCCACGGCGCGCTGGCCATGTCCACGCCGGGCGATACCTCCATGGTGCGGGTCGAGGAAGTCGAAGCGGCGATGAAAGGCAAAGGCGCACGCGTGATTCGCTGAGATTCCCTGGGGCGGCCAAGTGCTCGCCCTTTCACCTCACGATCTCGCTCCGCACAACAGGAGACACTTTTGAACCCTCCGCCAGATTCTTTCTGCAGCCTCGTTCCGGGCGCTGGCAATCTACTCAAACAGGTGCTGGTCGCGCCGGACGGCGCACGCGCCGAAATTTATCTGCACGGCGCACAGGTCACCTCGTGGATTCCCGCTAGTGGCTCGGAACGCTTTTTCCTCAGTCGATTATCCCAATTCACCACGGACGCCACGATTCGTGGCGGCATTCCGGTCGTCTTCCCGCAATTTGGTATGACCGGGCCGTTACCACTGCATGGATTGGTGCGGCTGATGCCCTGGGAATTGAGTGACGTTAAAAAGTCCACGGATACCGCGTCGGCGATATTCCGCCTGCGTGATACCGACGACAGCCGTCGGCATTGGCCTCATGCCTTTTTGGCGGAATTAACGGTTGTAGTCAGTGGCAACCAGTTGGCGGTCACGCTGGCGATCACCAACACCAGCGCCGAGCCATTCGCGTTTACCAGCGGCTTGCATACCTATTTCAGTATCGCCGACCTTGCCGCCACCACCGTTGCAGGGCTGACGGGCTTGCGCTATTGCGATGCGGCGGCCGGTTGGGTCGATCATCAGGAAACGGCAGCACACATCGCATTTACCGGCGAAGTCAACCGCATCTATTTCGATACCCCTGCCGAAGTGCGGCTGGTTGAACCGCATCGGACGACGTTGATTCGCGCCGCTGGCTTTGCCGATACGGTGGTCTGGAATCCGGCGGCGGCCAAATGCGCAACCTTTTCCGATCTGGAACCGGACGACTACCGGCGTTTCGTTTGCGTCGAAGCCGCCGCTATCGCCAAACCGATCCAGCTTGCCCCCGGCGAACGCTGGCAGGGTTCGCAAACCCTGCTGGCCTGACCCGCCGCCGCTCAGGAGATTGCCATGATTGCCGATCACATCGCCAACGCCGAACGCTATGCCGTCCTCGGCCCGCTGTTCAAACAGGCGTTCGATTTCCTGCGCAACCAGAACCTCGATGCCCTGGCCGATGGTCGCCATGATCTGGCGGGCGATAGCCTGTTTGCGCTGGTGCAAGGCTATGACACCAAACCCCAGAGCGAGGGGTTTTGGGAGGCGCATCGCCGTTATATCGATTTGCAGCTCATCGTCCGGGGCGTCGAGCGCATCGGCTACGCCCCGCTGCACCGCATGAGGCTGGAGTCTTACGACGAAAGCCGCGATCTCGCGGTGCTGCACGGAGATGGCGATTTTCTGACCCTGAGCGACGGGTGTTTCCTGCTGCTGTGGCCAGAGGATGTGCACATGCCGGGGCTGCAAGCAGCGCAATCCGCGCCGGTGCGCAAGATCGTGTTCAAGATCGCCAAGTAACCCTTTTCCCAGTTCATTCCAATTCTTGTCGGCTTAACTTCCTCATGCAGATTTTCTATCTTGTCCCGACCCGCCAGAGCGTCGGCTTGACTTCCATCGCCCTTGGCCTGGTTCGCGCCCTGCAACATCAAGGCTTTCGGGTGGGCTTCACCAAACCCGTGGCCGAAGATCAGCCGACTAATGAACACTCGGCCCACTTCGCCCGTGAGATTTGCCTGATCGAAGCCCCCGATCCGATTCCGATCTCCCAGGCTGATGAGCGGCTGACGGCGGGACTGGAATCGGAGTTGCTCGAAGAAAGCGTCGGTTTGTGTATGCGTGCAGCCGAGGGCAACGATGTGTTGGTCGCCGAGGGGATGCACACGGATGCCATTCATCCCTTCACACCCCGCCTGAACGCCGAGATCGCCCGCAGCCTGAAAGCGGAAATCGTCCTGGTCGCCAGCGCCAAACGGGGTAACGTGCTAGACGAAATCAGCCACATGGCGCAGCGGATGAGCAAGGTCGGCTGCCACATTGCTGGCGCCATCATCAACAAGGCGCCGCCCTCATTCGAGGTGGAAGCAACCCGTGAGGCGCTGGGTGATCTCACGTTGTGGGGGGTGGTGCCTTACGACGCCAGCTTGCTGGCTCCAAGGACTCTGGACATCGCCCGCCACCTGAACGCCCGCGTGCTGGTCGCAGGTGAAATCGCCACCCGCCGGGTGCTGGAAACCGTCATCACCGCCCGTTCCGCCGCCGAGATGATCCATCGCCTCACGCCGGGGGCGCTGATCATGGTCGCGGGTGATCGTGACGATGTGATGCTGGCCACCGCCTTGGCGGCCAGCAACGGCGTACAGCTAGCCGGCCTCATACTGACCCACGGCTCGGAAATCGACCCGCGTGTCCGCAAATTGGCCGCCCACGCCTTTAGCGGCGGCTTGCCGATTCTCAGTGTTGCAACCGATAGCTTTGCCACCGCGACCCGCATCGACCACCTTCCGGGCGCCGTACCAGCCGACGATACCGCGCGGATGAATACCGTGCTGGATACGGTGGCGGATCAACTTTGGGCGGGTGTGCTCACCGATAGCGTCAGAATGCCCGCGTCGATCCAGATGTCGCCGCCAGCCTTCCGTTACCGGCTGATCCAAACCGCCCGCATGGCCAACCGGCGGATCGTGCTGCCGGAAGGCGACGAGCCGCGCACCATTCGCGCCGCCGTGCTTTGCACCGAAAAGGAAATTGCCCACTGCGTGCTGCTCGGCAAGCGTGCCGCCATTGAGGCCGTTGCCGCCGCGCAGGGCGTCACTTTGCCGCCCGCGCTGGAAATCATCGATCCAGACACCGTGCGCGAACAGTATGTAGAACCGTTGGTGAATATACGCCGCAATAAGGGCCTTACTCCCGCCCAGGCGCGCGATCAACTTCAAGATACCGTCGTGCTCGGCACGATGATGCTGGCGATGGATACCGTTGATGGCCTGGTTTCCGGCGCGGTGCACACCACCGCCAGCACGGTGCGACCGGCCTTGCAACTGATTAAGACCGAGCCGGGTTCCTCCATCGTCTCCTCGGTGTTTTTTATGCTGATGCCCGATCAGGTGCTGGTCTACGGCGACTGCGCCATCAACCCCGATCCCAACGCCGCCGAACTGGCGGAAATTGCGCTCCAAAGCGCGGCCAGCGCGCGAGCTTTTGGCATCGAGCCGAAAGTGGCGATGATCAGTTATTCCACCGGCAGTTCCGGGACCGGGGCGGACGTGGAAAAGGTGCGCCAAGCGACCGAACTCGCCAGGACCAAGGCCCCCGATCTAGCCATCGACGGTCCATTGCAATACGACGCCGCCTCAGTACGCGAGGTCGGTCAGCAAAAAGCGCCCGGCTCGAAGGTGGCCGGCGAGGCCACAGTCTTCGTCTTTCCCGATCTCAACACCGGCAACACCACGTACAAAGCCGTGCAACGCAGCGCCCATGTCATCTCGCTTGGTCCCATGCTGCAAGGCTTGAACAAGCCGGTGAACGATCTTTCACGCGGTGCGCTGGTGGACGATATTGTGTTCACCATCGCCCTGACCGCGATTCAGGCTGACGCCCGCGGAGATTGAGTGAGTGGGGCAGGGGGCTAATCCGCGCGGGAACAGCGCCATTCTGCGCCGCTCTCCCCAAGGTTTGCTTCAATCTGCGTCTGGGCGATGCGCCTTGCGGCTGGAAGTTCGCCATTGCCTTTTTGCAGGGTAGCGGCGATATTCGCATCCGGCACGGGGCAGCGCATCTACGCCTCCACCGTCTGCCGTATGCACCGGTTCCAAGCGGCGGGGCGGTTGCTCTGGCTCGGCTGCTCTGGTTCGTGAGCAGCCGATGGGTTTTTTTGAATTAAAGGGGTTATTGCTGCGACCGATGCAAGCACGATTTCACTTCACCCCATTGACTCGCCGTCGTTTAGCCCAGTTTCGCGCCAACCGGCGCGGGTGGTGGTCGTTGTGGTTGTTCCTGCTGCTGTTCGGATTAAGTCTGAGCGCCGAGTGGATCGCCAATGACCGCCCGTTGCTGGTGAAGCATCAGGGTTCATTTTATTTCCCGGTCTTCCGGGATTACGCCGAAACTGATTTTGGCGGTATTTTTCCCAGCCAGGCGAATTATCGGGATCCTTTTCTGGCCGACTTAATCCAGCAGAATGGCTGGATGCTCTGGCCGCCCGTCCGCTTCCGCCACGACACCGTAAATTACCACCTCCCAGTGCCCGCGCCTGCGCCGCCCTCCGCCGAAAATTGGCTCGGTACTGACGATCAAGGCCGCGATGTGCTGGCGCGACTGCTCTACGGGTTGCGGATTTCGGTGCTGTTTGGCTTGCTATTAACCTTGACCTCCTCGGTGATTGGCGTGGCGGCAGGTGCGGTGCAGGGTTATTTCGGCGGGCGCGTCGATTTGTTGTTCCAGCGGTTTCTGGAAATTTGGGGTGGCCTGCCGCAACTGTTTATTCTCATCATCGTCTCCAGCGTAGTGACGCCGGGCTTCTGGACCTTGTTGCTGGTGCTAATACTCTTCAGTTGGACCTCGCTGGTGGGCGTGGTGCGGGCTGAATTCCTGCGCGCCCGCAATTTCGATTACGTGCGCGCCGCCCGCGCCCTGGGGATGACGGACGGGCGGATCATGTTCAAGCATGTGTTGCCAAACGCGATGGTGGCGACGCTCACGTTCATGCCCTTCATTCTGTCCGGCTCCATCGTCGCTCTGACTGCCCTGGATTTTTTGGGGCTGGGCCTACCACCGGGTTCGGCTTCGCTGGGCGACTTACTGCGCCAGGGCAAGGAGAATCTGCAAGCGCCGTGGTTGGGGATTGCCGGATTTGTGGTGGTGGCATTGCTGCTGAGCTTGTTGGTGTTCGTGGGCGAGGCGGTGCGTGATGCCTTCGATCCGCGCAAGCAGGTCGGCTGAAATGCCAGAAGACGGCACTCGGCCAGCGGTGCGCATCACCATCATTAGTCTCACTGATCCTGGCTTTGTGTTGGCAAAGCGCTTGCGGGCGGCGCTGCCAAATGCCGAGCACTGGCATCGTCCGCAACCGTTTCAGCAGGCGGTACGTGAGCGATTCCTGGCGGGCCACCGGCTGGTTTTGCTGTGCGCGGCTGGTATTGCGGTGCGAACGCTGGGACCTGTGTTGCGTGACAAATACCAAGATCCAGCGGTGTTGGTGGTAGACGAATATGGTCGCTTCGTGGTGCCGATCCTGTCGGGCCATGAGGGTGGTGCCAATGAATGGGCACGGCAGGTCGCCACCTTCTTGGGCGCGCAGGCGGTGATTACCGGGGCGCAACGCTATACCCAGCCGGTGCTGGTGGCCGGCCTGGGCTGCAATCGCGGCTGCTCACTGGACGCATTGCTGGCGCTGCTGGAGCAAACCCTGTCCAGTCACGGCTTGCGCCGTACTGATCTTCAGGCCCTAGCCAGCATCGAACTCAAGCAGGATGAGGTGGGGCTGCATCAGTTGGCTGCAATGTTGGAGGTGCCGATTCGCTTTTATCCTGCCGCTGTATTACGCGACTACGACGACCGACTGAGCCAGAAATCTGCGGTAGTTTTCCGGGAAACCGGCTGCCACGGCGTCGCAGAAGCCGCCGCGCTGGCCCACGCCGAGCGGATGGTCCATCATAACTTTAAGGCCGAGTTGATTATTCCGAAGCAGAAAAATGCTGATGCTACGCTGGCAGTGGCTCGGATTTACGGTAATCGGGATGACGGTGACGCCCCGTGTTCAGGCTCTGATTAGAAATCAAGTAAAAGCCTGTTTACAAAGTTTTAGGATTTAGAGTATTCAACGGCTGATTCTTTCACGACTTGCGGAGAAGGGCATGGGCTACGCCAGCGACCTAAGCGATGAAGAATGGGTGATTTTGGAGCCTTTCCTTGAATCGAACCAAACAGGGCGGCCACGCAAGCATTCATGACGAGCGATTGGTAACGCTATTGGCTCTGTGCAGAGAACCAGGTGTCAGTGGCGGTGGTTACCGTCCGAGTTTCCACCTTGGCTCGTGGTTTATTCAGCCTATTTAACCGGAGATTACCCGCATGAGTGGACTGCGAGGCAAAGTCGTCATCGCCCAGGGTGGTGGCCCCACGGCGGTCATCAATCAGAGTCTGGTCGGCGCGGTGCTGGAAGCGCGTAAATTCCCCGATGTCACCCGCGTCTGGGGTGCGCGGCACGGGGTGCGCGGCATCGTCAACCAACACTTTATCGACCTGTCCGAAGCCACCACGCATAACCTCGAACGAGTCGCCCAAACCCCCTCATCAGCGCTCGGTTCGACCCGCGACAAGCCCGATGCCGCGTATTGCCAGAACATCCTCAACGTCTTCAAAAAACACGAGGTGCGCTATTTCTTCTACATCGGTGGCAACGATTCCTCCGACACGGTGCGGATCGTCGGCGAGTACGCCGCGAAAGAAGGCTACGACTTACGGGCCGTGCATATCCCAAAAACGGTAGATAACGATTTACCGATCACTGATCACTGTCCCGGCTATCCGTCCGCCGCTCGCTTCGTCGCCAGCGCCTTTGCCGGAGCTAACGCCGATAACATGGCCTTGCAAGGAGTCTACATCGCCATCATCATGGGTCGGCACGCCGGTTGGCTCACCGCTGCGTCCGCTCTGGCCCGCCAGCACGACGATGACGGCCCGCACCTGATTTATCTGCCGGAACGGCCCTTCTCCATTGAGCGCTATCTGGCCGACATCGACCGTGTTTACAAGCAGCATGGCCGCTGCATCGTGGCGATTTCCGAAGGGGTCTGGGCGAATCGGGACCCCAAGGGCAAGGAGATTCCGCTGGCGGCTGACCTGATGCGCAAGGCGGGCCGTGAGCCGGAAGTGGATGCCCACGGCAACGTGCAGCTTTCCGGTGGGGCGCTGGCCGATGAACTGGCGGCAACCGTGCAAAGCAGCCTCGGCATCAAGCGGGTGCGCTCGGATACGTTCGGCTATCTGCAACGCTCCTTTGCCGGCGTGGTGTCCGATGTGGACGCCCGCGAGGCGCGCGAGGTGGGCGAGAAAGCGGCGCATTACGCCTGCGGGCAGGGCGTCAGCGGCTCGGTGGTCATCAAGCGCGTCGGCGACTACGCGGCGCGCTACGAACTGGCGGATGTCAAACTAATCGCGGCTCAGACCCGGCACATGCCCGACGAGTTCATCAACGCCGAGGGTAACCATGTCACCGATGCCTTCCGCGCCTATCTACAGCCGTTGCTGGGTAGCGACCGGCCGATTCTGGAACGGTTGTGGGCGTCGGCGGTGAACTTTACTGAAGACTCAACCCACCAGCTTTAGCTGGTGGTTCTTCAGTGAGCTTTGAAGCTTCGCGGTAGTGGATCAAAGTCGAATGATTTAAATTGAGGAGCTATTTTATCGGAGGTGGAATCTGGTCACGATCACGTTAAGGTGTCCGTATTGCGAGAGTGTGGATTTGGTCAAATACGGGATCACGCCCAATGGCAAGCAGAGATACCGGTGCCGGGCCTGTGGACGACAGCATCGCGCGCACCCCGGTTCCAATGCGTATTCGGCGGTAGAACGGGAGACCATTCTACGCGCCTACCAGGAACGCAGTAGCCTGCGAGGCTTGAGCCGAACCTTTGGGGTGGCGCGCAACACGGTGAGCGCCTGGTTAAAAAAAAGCCCTGCGCTTGCCGCAGCTGGAAGCGACCCTGGCGCCGAGCGAACCGGGAGACGCGCTGGAAGTGGATGAGCTGTGGAGCGTTGTCGGGCGTCGTCGGTTGGGGGTGGTCTGGTGGTGGTTGGCCTTGTGCCGCCGCACCCGTCAGATCGTCGCTTACGCTTTGGGCGCGCGCAACGACGCCACCGCCCGGTTGCTTTGGCAACGCATCCCGGCGGCCTACCGGGCGGGCCACCTCCATACCGATCACCTGGAGAGCTACCATAACGTCTTCCCTGCCAGGCAGCACGACGCCACCTACGGCCGTGGCCCCACCCACCACATTGAACGTTTTAACAATACCCTGCGCCAACGCCTGGGACGTCTCACCCGCAAAACCCTCTCGTTTTCCAAATGCCCCATCCTGCACGAGAGTGCCATCCGCCTCTTCCTGCACTCCTATAACCTGGAACGCCTCCAAACGATTAGCATTCTAAAATGAGCCACTACCCATCTTCAGGTAATGCTTCATAGAGTACCCAAAACTGTGAATTCGTTATTGATTTCATCCCGGCATGATCCGCCCCTCATCACTGAATAACATTGGTTTTGTCTTAGCAAGTCGATGTTCGGCTAATGCTTCTTGCGCCAAGCGTTCAAGTAATGCTTGGGACTCATCGGTTGCAAGCAGTGTATCCCATTGGTCGTTATCAGCTTCAATTTCAGCTAAATCTTCTTCCTGGGTTAATTTTTCAGTCAGGATTTGTGCTTCCAGGAAACGTGCAAAGTCCAGTAGTTCATCTACTCTTGAAGGTGGTAAATTGCGTATGATTTTAATCAAGTTTTGTTCTTGGTTTTGATTGATAGTAGACTGTATGCTCATGAAGAACCTCTATTTTGGTCGGCGCTTGAAAACAGATTAATAGCTCAGCCTCTGGTGTGGCACCCAATTAAGCGGGTCGCGCTACATTCTGCCCGTGCTATACGTTACGGTCTGTTCTTTATATCCAGCCTATAGATTCGCAGAGTGGATTAAAGTAAAAGCCTATAATTCGCTTTTTGAAGTCCGCAAAAATTGGCGGGTTAAGCTGTCGCTAACCCGCCCTACGTGCTCGAATATCGAGCGCCTCTCGACTGGTATGGACGTAATAGAATTTGCGGGCAGGGTATTACTTTTGGAGTCGCCGGTAGCCTTGAAGCGCCATCGCGCTTTCAGTACAACGCACTATGACAGCAATCTGTATGAGATGGCGTCGATAAGTTAGTGTTGTCTCTGCTTCCAATGCTTCGATGATCAGCCATTCATTAGGATAGGCTTGTCGGATTTTAGACCACCGTATAGCTTATCTCTATAAGAACATTTAGGCGAGTAAACATACTTTATTTTAGATGAGCACATATTCACCATAACTTGATGATAATATTAACTAAATTATAAACCATACTAATAACAACTAAAGCAATTAAAAATAAATTGAATTTTTCTGATCCTCTTAGATGTTCATTATCTATTTTTAGCAGTTTTAGCCTAAAATTTTCAATTCTAAATATTAGTAAAACAAGCCCAACAACGCCCACGCTATAGAATAACAATAACAGAATTCCAATAGTATTTATTTTTATTCCGGTATTTGAATTTTTGAGAAGAAATAAAGGAAAAAAAATTGCAACCAATATCGCAATTACTGCATAAACTGTTTTCTCTGCTTTAGTATTTGCTTTAAGTATATTCATGGTATTTCGGCGCAACAGGGTGAAAAATAAGCAGCAAGAATATAGACACCGAATGGCTTGGTACCTAATATTAACCTGATCTTTTTGGCTATCTGGTGTGCAACATCATAATTTTGAAGCAGAAAACTTCCCATGCTTTTGGTCGTTGGACTGTATGGTTTTTTCTATAACTGAACAAGGCTTTATATATCTGGTTAAGTCATACGCCACATAGCCACCCCAAATAGATAGGCCTACAAAACACGCGATAGGTATAAAAAAGAATAACACATGCAATCTTGCGGCACGGCCATACTTATAAGGCGTTAAATGTAGCACTTTTTTGTTTGGAAGGGGATATTGAGCAATTTTAAAAGCTTTAATAGCATCTAGCCCTTCAGATAAAAAAATTATTACCGCGCATAATAATGGTATAATCACAAAAACACCATAAAAAACTAAATGCAAACCATTAATAGGACTGTAATTATAGCAATTTGCATTAATAGAAAAATCTTTGAAGGTTGGAAGAAACCAGAACTCCAGAAACAAAAACAGTGGTATGATCCACAAGAGATTTTTTATTATTATTCCAACCTTTTCTTTGGTTGTGTAAAGAGGAGCGTATTCAATTCCAGGCTTTTTTTCTGGTTTATTAGACAAAATCGCCATTCTCTCTTTAGGAGGAGTTTTTATAAATAGATAAACAGCAAATAAAATAGCAGATAGAGCTATTAACAAGATAATGATTTGGTATATAGAGAGCGTCGAAAAAATTGCTTGCATAGCCAGTATAAAACTATTAACAAAATGGTGGGTTCAGTGTCTCCGCCATTATCACCCTAACCTCACCCCAAAGAAATCCCTTTCCTCCGGGGCTTGCTCATAAAGTTACTACTTCTTCCGCATCGGCGGCAAATCAGTACAAACCCCCTCAAACACCTCCGCCGCCATGCCAATGGACTCGCACAAGGTCGGATGGGGATGGATGGTCTTGCCAAGATCCACCGGGTCGCAGCCCATTTCCACCGCCAGACAGACCTCGCCAATCAAATCCCCGGCGTGGGTGCCGACGATGCCGCCGCCGATCACCCGATGGGTCGCCTCATCGAATAGCAGCTTGGTGAAGCCCTCATCCCGACCGTTGGCAATGGCCCGGCCCGACGCCGCCCACGGAAACACTGCCTTGCCGTATTTGATCCCTTCCGCCTTGCACTGATCCTCGGTCTTCCCGGCCCAGGCCACTTCGGGATCGGTGTAGGCGACCGAGGGAATCTGGCGGGCGTCGAAGAAAGACTTTTGTCCCGCCGCCGCTTCCGCCGCGACATGCGCCTCATGCACCGCCTTGTGCGCCAGCATCGGCTGACCGATGATGTCGCCGATAGCGAAGATATGCGCGACGTTGGTGCGCATCTGGTTGTCCACCGCGATGAAGCCCCGGTCGGAAACCGCTACGCCCGCTTTCTCGGCATCGATCTTCTTGCCGTTGGGGCTGCGGCCCACCGCCACCAGCACCAGATCGTAAAGCTGCGGCTCGGCGGGCGCTTTCTCGCCCTCGAAGCCGACCTTAATCCCCTCCGGCGTGGCTTCGGCGGACACGGTTTTGGTCTTCAGCATCACCTTGTCGAAGCGCGGCGCGTTCACCTTCTCCCATACCTTCACCAAATCCTTATCTGCACCCAGCATCATCCCATCCAGCATTTCCACCACGTCAATCCGTGCGCCGAGCGTCGAATACACCGTCGCCATTTCCAGGCCGATGATGCCGCCGCCGACCACCAGCATCCGCTTCGGTACACCCGTCAGCAGCAGCGCGCCGGTAGAATCGACCACGCGTGGATCGTCCGGCATGAACGGCAGTTTCACCGCCTGCGAACCGGCCGCGATGATCGCCTTCTGGAAGCGTACCACTTTTTTCGCGCCGGTCTTGTCTTGGCCCGCGCCGTCGGTCAGTTCGACTTCCAGATGGTGGGGATCGAGGAAGCGACCGACCCCGCGCACCACCTCCACCTTGCGGGCTTTCGCCATCCCGGCCAGACCGCCAGTCAGCTTTTTCACCACGCCATCCTTAAAACCGCGCAGCTTGTCGATGTTGACCTGTGGTGGGCCAAACTCGATGCCGTGATGGGCCAGCGCCTTGGCCTCGTCCATCACCGCCGCCGTGTGCAGCAGCGCCTTGGACGGGATACAGCCGACATTCAAACACACCCCGCCCAGCGTGGCATAGCGTTCCACCATCACCGTTTTCATGCCCAAATCAGCGGCACGGAAGGCAGCGGAATAGCCGCCTGGTCCCGCGCCCAACACCAGCATGTCGCACTCGACATCGACCTTGCCGCTGTACGAGGCGACATTGGGCGCTGGCGCGGCAGCCGCCGTTGGGGCTGGAGCCGCAGCGGGCGCGGCTTGCGGCATCGGCGGTGGCGCGGCACCCGCCGGGGTCACGGTTTGCGCGACGCCGGTAGCGGCGTCGAGCAGCAAAATCAGCGCGCCCTCGGCCACTCGGTCGCCCACCTTGACCTTGACCTCCTTGACGGTGCCGCCCTGCGGCGAGGGTACATCCATCGTCGCCTTGTCCGACTCCAGCGTGATCAGCGCCGCTTCCGGGTTGACCACATCGCCGGGCTTGACCAGCACTTCAATGACCGGCACATCCTTAAAATCGCCGATGTCGGGCACCTTGATTTCAATCGTTGCCATGAGTCCTCACTCCTCTAGATCAGGATGCGCCGCATATCGGCGAGCAGGTTGGCGAAATGGACGTTGAAGCGCGCCGCGCCCGCACCGTCGATCACCCGGTGATCCCAGGACAGCGACAGCGGCAGCATGAACCGCCAGGCCGATTCCTTGCCGTCCGGCGAGACCTGTTTCCAGTACGACCGGCACACCCCCATGATCGCTACTTCCGGCGCGTTGATGATCGGGGTGAAATAGGTGCCGCCGATCCCGCCCAGGCTGGAAATGGTGAAGGTGCCACCCTGCATCTGATCCGGTTTCAGCTTGCCCTCCCGCGCCAGCTTGGCCAGTTCGCCCATTTCCCTGGCGATCTCCACCACGCCCTTCTGATCGGCGTTGCGGATCACCGGCACCACCAACCCGTTCGGCGTGTCCGCCGCAAAACCGATGTGGTAATACTGCTTGAGGATCAGGTTTTCACCGTCGAGCGAGGCGTTGAATTCCGGGAACTTCTTCAGCGTCGCCACCGCCGCCTTGATCATAAACGACAACATGCTGACCTTGACGCCGCCCTTTTCGATCTCCTTGTTGAGCTGCACCCGGAAGGCTTCCAGATCGGTGATGTCGGCCTCGTCGTGGTTGGTGACGTGCGGGATCATCACCCAGTTGCGGTGCAGGTTCGCCGCCGAGATTTTCTTGATTCTGGACAGCGGCTTGCTTTCCACCGGCCCGAACTTGCTGAAATCGATCTGCGGCCACGGCAGCAGGTCGATACCGCCCACGCCGCCCGCCGCCGCACCGGTGGTAGCCGCCGCCGCGCCGCCGCCTTTGGCGAAGCCTTCCACGTCTTCCTTAACGATACGGCCGTTCTTGCCGCTGCCCCTGACCTTGCCGAGATCGACGCCCAGCTCCCGCGCCAGCTTGCGCACGCCCGGCCCGGCGTAGGCCAGCTTGAAGGTGCCCTCATCGACGCTCGCGGCGGGCGCGGCGGCGCTCGGCCCGGTGGCCGGTTTGGCGCCCGCCGGGGCGCTGTCCGCTGCGGTCACCGCCGTTTCCGGCATCACCTTGGCATCGCCCGATAACAAGGTCAGGATCACCGCGCCTTCCGACACCTTATCGCCGACCTTGACCTTGATCTCCTGCACCACGCCGTTGAGCGGCGAGGGTACGTCCATCGTCGCCTTGTCCGATTCCAGGGTCAGCAAGGCTTGTTCGGCTTTCACCGTATCGCCGGGCTTGACCAGCACGTCGATGACCGGCACGTCCTTGAAATCGCCAATGTCGGGCACTCGCACTTCCGCCACGCCGCCGCGCGAGTTGGTGGCGGCCGGGGGCGGTGGGGCCGGGGCCTGGGTTTGCGGCGCGACCGGTTGGTTGGCGTCGGCGCTTTCCAGCAGCAACACCAGCGCGCCTTCGGAGATTTTATCGCCGATGTGAATCTTGATCTCCTGCACCGTACCGGCGGCGGGCGAAGGCACGTCCATTGTCGCCTTGTCCGATTCCAGGGTGACCAGCGGTTGTTCGGCGGTCACCGTATCGCCGGGCTTGACCAGCACGTCAATGACCGGCACGTCTTTGAAGTCGCCGATGTCCGGGACTTTCACTTGAATGATCTGGCTCATGATAATTCCTCGCAGGCGTTGGGGTCGCTTCGTTCACACCGTCCAGGGATCGGGCCGCTCAGTGTCGAGACCGTATTGCTTGATCGCCGCCTCGACGTGTTCGGCCTTGATCTGACCCTCTTCGGCCAGCGCCTTGAGCGCGGCGACCGCGACGTAATACCGGTTCACCTCGAAGAACCGCCGCAGGTTGACCCGATAGTCGCTGCGGCCGAAACCGTCCGTGCCCAGCGCGATGTAACGGCGGGGGATGTAAGCCCGCACCTGATCGGCGTAGGCGCGCATGTAATCGGTCGAAGCCACCACCGGCCCGTCGTGCCCTTCCAGACAGCGTTCGATGTAGCTCTTGCGCCGGGGCTGGGTCGGGTGCAGCAGGCTCCAGCGTTCGGCGCTCAAACCGTCGCGGCGCAGTTCGTTGAAGCTGGTCGCGCTCCAGATATCCGCCGTCACGCCGAAGTCATTTTTCAGCAGTTCCGCGCCCGCGATCACCTCGCGCAGGATGGTGCCGGAACCGAGTAACTGCACGCGCGGCCCCTTGGTTTCGCCGCCGTCGGTGAGCAGATACATGCCCTTGATGATGCCGTCCTCAGCCCCTTCCGGCAGCGCCGGCTGCGGGTAGTTCTCGTTCATCAGGGTCACGTAGTAATACACGTCTTCCTGGTCCTGCATCATCCGTCGCAGGCCATCGCGGATGATCACCACCACCTCGTAGGCGAAGGTCGGGTCGTAGGTCACGCAGTTGGGGATGGTCGAGGCCAGGATGTGGCTGTGGCCGTCCTCGTGCTGCAAGCCTTCACCGTTCAGGGTGGTGCGCCCGGCGGTGCCGCCCAGCAGGAAGCCGCGCGCCCGTAAATCGCCCGCCGCCCAGGCCAGATCGCCGAAGCGCTGGAAGCCGAACATCGAGTAATAGATATAAAACGGGATCATCGGCAGGTTGTTGCTGCTGTAGGAGGTCGCCGCCGCGATCCACGACGACATCGCGCCCGCCTCGTTGATGCCTTCCTGCAACACCTGACCGGATTTATCCTCGCGGTAATACATCAACTGGTCGGCATCCTGCGGCTTGTAAAGCTGGCCGACAGCGGAGTAAATGCCGAGTTGGCGGAATAAGCCTTCCATGCCGAAGGTGCGCGATTCGTCGGGCACGATGGGCACGATGAACTTGCCGATGGTTTTATCGCGCAGCAGGGTGCCGAGCATCTGGACAAAGGCCATCGTGGTGGAAATCTGGCGTTCGCCGGAGGCTTGCAGCAGCCGGTCGAAAGTCGTTATCGGCGGGATTTCCAGCGCGGTCGATTTGGGGCGGCGACTCGGCAGATAGCCGCCCAGCACTTGGCGGCGTTCGTGCAGGTATTTCTTCTCCGGGCTGTCGTCCGCCAGAGTCAGGAACGGGATCTTGCCCAGGTCGTCGTCGCTGACCGGAATCTGGAAGCGGTCGCGGAATTGGCGCAGCGCGTCGCTGGTCATCTTCTTGGCCTGGTGGGCGATCATCTGGCCTTCGCCGGATTCGCCCATGCCGTAGCCCTTGACGGTCTTGGCCAGAATCAGGGTCGGCTGGCCTTTGTGCTTGGCGGCGGCCGCATAGGCGGCGTAGACCTTGGTGGAATCGTGGCCGCCCCGGCGCAGCGCCCAGATGTCGGCGTCGGTCATGTCGGCGACCAGTTCCCGCAGTTCCGGGTATTTGCCGAAAAAGTGCTCGCGGATGTAAGCGCCGTTCTTGGAACGGAAATCCTGATACTCGCCGTCCACGCATTCTTCCATGCGCTTGATCAGCAGGCCGGTCTTGTCCTTTTCCAGCAAGCGATCCCAACCCCGGCCCCACACCACTTTGATGACGTTCCAACCCGCGCCCCGGAACACCGATTCCAGTTCCTGGATGATCTTACCGTTGCCGCGCACCGGGCCATCCAGCCGTTGCAGGTTGCAGTTGATGACGAATACCAGGTTGTCGAGATGCTCGCGCCCGGCCATCGAGATCGCGCCCAGCGATTCCGGTTCGTCGGTTTCGCCGTCGCCGAGGAAGGCCCAGACTTTGCGGTTTTCGGTATTGGCCAAGCCGCGCCCGTGCAGGTATTTCAGGAAGCGGGCCTGATAAATCGCCATCAGCGGCCCCAGACCCATCGACACGGTGGGGAACTGCCAGAATTCGGGCATCAGCCAGGGATGGGGGTAGGACGACAGGCCCTTACCCTCGGTCTCCTGGCGAAAGCTGAGCATCTGCGCTTCCGTCAGGCGGCCTTCGAGAAAGGCGCGGGCGTAGAAACCCGGCGCGGAATGGCCTTGAAAATAGATCAGGTCGCCGCCGTGGTTCTCGGACGCGGCGTGCCAGAAATGCTCGAAGCCGACGTCGTAGAGCAGCGCCGAGGATTGGAAGCTGGCGATGTGGCCGCCCAATTCCGAGGATTCCTTGTTGGCGCGCAAAATCAAGGCCATTGCGTTCCAGCGGATGGCGGAACGGATTTTGTGTTCGATGTCGCGGACGCCGGGCGTGCGCTCTTCCTGATCGACCGGAATGGTGTTGCGGTAAGCGGTGGTCAGCGACGCCGGGATGTAGAGGCCTTCGCGGCGGGCGGCTTGCACCAGTTGGTCGACCAGAAAGTTGGCGCGTTCCGCGCCCTGGTGTTGCTCCACGGCTTTCAGAGCGTCGAGCCATTCCTGAGTTTCCAGGGGATCGAGATCGCGATTGGGTTCCACTATTGCTCTCCTCGGTTGGGGATGCTCACAGGCCATAGCACCGCTGCGGGGAATCACGTCGCCGTGCTCCGTACAATGATAGGTGATGCTGGATAGACCTACGCTGGTAGTAAAGCGATGCGAGGTCAGTTTCTAAATTGGGGTCCAACTGGGTGCCAGGATAACGCCGAGCGGGCGTGATCCTGGCGTTTGGCTTATCCCAGCGCTCCCAGAGCAACCGTGTTGAAACCGCCATCGACATAGACGATCTCGCCGGTAATTCCGGACGCTAGATCGGAACACAAAAAGGCGGCAGTGTTCCCGACTTCCTCAATCGTGACACACTTGCGCAATGGGGCGAGGTCCTCAAAGGTAGCGAGCATCTTGCGGAAGTTCTTGATGCCGGAGGCCGCCAGGGTGCGGATCGGCCCGGCGGAAATGGCATTGACCCGAATCCCTTCCGGTCCCAGCGTCTGGGCCAGGTAGCGCACATTGGCGTCCAAGCTGGCCTTGGCCAGACCCATCAGATTGTAGTTAGGCACCACCCGCACGCCGCCCAAATAGGTCATCGTGATTAACGCCCCGGCTCGGCCTTGCATCAACGGTCGGGCGGCCTTGGCCAGCGCCGCAAAACTATAGGAACTGATGTCGTGGGCGATGCGGAAATTTTCGCGGCTGATGCCTTCTAAATAATCACCCTCTAGCGCCTCGCGCGGGGCGTAGGCGATGGAGTGCACCAGGATATCGAATCCATCCCAATGGCTTTTGAGCTGCTCAAACAGTGTGTCGATAGCGGCGTCGCTTTCCACATCGCAAGGCAGCGCGATGGCCCCACCCAGATCGGCCGCAACCTTTTCGACGCGGGGTTGCAGCTTGTCGTTCTGATAGGTGAGCGCTAGTTCAGCGCCTTCGCGGTGCATGGCCTGGGCGATGCCCCAGGCGATGGAACGGTTGCTGGCGACGCCAAGGATGAGGGCGCGTTTGCCGGCGAGAAAGCCCATAATGAACTCCTGTGGGTTTTAGGGATCGTTTAGACGGATGACTGAATTCGCAAACTGTAAAGGAAAGGGCATGAGGGGCGCAAAGAACCATTTTCGTATGGGGTTGGCGGCGGCGGTGTTGGGGGTATGCTGCGCGCTGTCAAGCGCGTTGGCCGCACCAGTGCATGGCATCGCCTTGCATGGCCAGCCTAAATACGGCCCGGATTTTAAACACTTCGATTACGTCAATCCCGATGCGCCCCAGGGTGGCGAAGCGCGCTTTGCTGCCATCGGTAGTTTCGACACCTTTAACCCCTTCAACATCAAGGGTCAGGCCGCCGCCGACATCGGTCAGTTATTTGAGACCTTGCTGATAGGCAGCGCTGATGAGCCATTTAGCGAGTATGGCCTGATCGCCGAGAGCGTGGAGATCGCCGAAGATCGAAGTTCGGTTATTTTTACGCTGCGCCCCCAGGCCAGATTTCACGACGGCGCGCCGATCACCGCTGATGACGTGCTGTTTTCGTTGGACGTGTTAAAGGCCAAGGGTAGTCCAGTCTATCGGTTTTACTATGCTGGCGTCGCCAAAGCCGAAAAGCTGGACGAGCGGCGGGTGAAATTCAGTTTTGGCGGCGGTGTCAATCGTGAATTACCGCTCATCGTAGGCCAGATGCCGGTATTGTCGAAAAAGTACTGGCAAAATCGGGATTTTACCGCGACAACCTTGGAGGTACCGGTCGGCAGTGGCCCTTATAAGGTCGAACGCTTTGAACCGGGTCGCTTCATCGTCTATCAGCGGGATGAGAATTACTGGGGCAAGGATTTACCGGTCCAGCGCGGCTTAAACAACATCGACCGGCTGCGCTATGACTATTACCGCGATGTCACGGTGGCCTTAGAGGCGATTAAGGCCGGCTCCTACGATGTGCGAGTGGAAAATGTCGCCAAGCACTGGGCAACGGGTTATGACTCCCCCGCCCTCACCAAAGGGCTGCTGAAGAAGGAAATTTTCAAACATCAGCGGTCGGCCGGGATGCAGGGCTTCGTTTACAATCTCCGCCGCCCGCTGTTTCAAGACCCCAAGGTCCGCCAAGCACTGGCCTATGCCTTCGACTTTGAATGGAGCAACCGCAACCTTTTTCACGGCCAATACACCCGCACCCGCAGCTTTTTCGACAATTCCGAACTGGCGGCGCGCGGCCTGCCGTCGGCGGAGGAGTTGGCGGTGTTGGAGCCGTTGCGCAAGGAATTGCCGCCGGAAGTCTTCACCGCGGCTTACGAACCGCCGACCGCCAAGGACGACGCCGAATTGCGCGCCAACTTTCAAAAAGCCCTGCAGCTGCTTCAGGAAGCCGGTTGGGTGTTCCGGGACCGCAAGCTGGTCAACGCCAAGACCGGCGAACCGTTCCGCTTCGAGTTGCTGATCGCCGAGCCGACCTGGGAACGCATCGGCTTGACCTTCGCCCGCAACCTGGAGCGCTTGGGGATCGAAATGACCGTCCGCTCGGTGGATTCAGCGCAATATGAAAATCGGGAGCGCAATTTTGATTTCGACATGATCGTCAATGTTTGGGGTCAATCGCTGTCTCCTGGCAACGAGCAGAAGGAGTTTTGGAGCAGCTCCGCCGCCGACCAGCCCGGCAGCCGGAATCTAGCGGGGTTGAAAAATCCAGCGGTGGATCGCTTGGTAGATGCAGTGATCGCCGCGCCGGATCGCGCCAGTCTGGTGGCCCGGGTGCGGGCGCTGGATCGGGCATTGCAATGGAATTATCTGGTCATTCCACAATGGCATCTGCCTTATGACCGCATCGCACTTTGGGATAAATTCGGCTACCCGACGGTCACACCGATGCAAGGGGTGCAATTGAACGCTTGGTGGATCGATCCTGCCAAAGCGGCGGCGCTGGGCCAGCATGGTGTAGAGGCGGGAAAAGCCCAGTAATGCCGCTTCTTGCGCGGTAGGTCCCGCGCCTTCAGCCTTTTTTGCTTACTGCAAGATCCTTGGCATACGCCAGGTGCGTGTTTTGGTTGATATAGGTATTCAACCCTTTGCCTAATCGGGCCAGTTGTTTCATGTTCTCAACATGGGCCGCGCCGGCGCTGTTATGGGTATACAAATACGAGCCGCCGGTCGTGAATTCCACGATAATCGCGTCTTTATTGCTTTCATAAGCTTTAACGCCGGAATGGCCACTCAGGTTCTTGTAAAGTTGCATGATTGTGATAATCCAATCGCCTGGAAGGTAAACGAGCAGGACATTGCGAAGTAGCTAATGCGTTGATCCCTTAATTCCGACAGTAGCGCTGGCACCGACCACGTTGCCAGGTGACCTGTGCCTCTAGGCATCGTAGATGCTTTGCAACTAACGTTGTACCCAGCCTCCGCACAGCGGAAAGATTTGACCCACAAAGCAGCTCGCGGCCGTGCTGCAAAGATAGGCAGCGAATTCGGCGTCTTCCCTCGCCCCAACCAGACGCCCCAGCGGCACTTCCCGTTGTAAGCGCTCTTGAAAGCGTGGATTGGCCTGTACCTCGGCGGGAAAATACGTGGGGTTATCGACAAAGTTTTGGGCGATGGCGTTCACTTGGATGTTATGCGGCGCAACCTCTACCCCAACCGCTTGCACATAGGCCAATTGCGCGCCGCGCGCCGCGCTGTAGGTCGAAGCGCGCTTTATGCCGCGCAGCGCGGACGCGCTGCCCATCACCAGAATTTTCCCGGCGCGACGCTGGATCATATCCGGCAAAGCGGCTTGGAACAGGCGCGGCAAGGGATCGACCAGCGCCGCGAAGGTGCTCCGCCATTCCTCCTCGGAGGCTTCTACCACTGGAGTTGACGGCGCGGGGATCGCCAGATTCGCCACCAGAATGTCGAGAGGTTGCGCGGCGGCAACGATGGCAGCGGGGGCAGCGGGATCGCGCAAAGCATCCGTGTCCGCGATAACGGTCGCGCCCTGCTGCCGGAAGACTTCGCACAGTACGGGACCCATAAAGACATCAGCATGGGTGATAAGGGCGCGCTTGCCTTGCAGGTTCTGTGAGGACATGGATCGGTCTCCTAAGTTAAGGGCATGCGTTTAAGCGCCTGATCGATGCGCGCTCAGCCGCCAGCGCAGCAGACGTTACCACCTCATGAACGGCGGCGGACGGAAAGGGTGTTTTGCAAACCAAGCGCCTGCACCCTTCAAGAGAAATAGATGGAAGCCGTTGTTAGGAATGGCCTGCTTGACCTGCTTGATCCACGATCGAGGAAGACCGCAGCGGAAAACGCCCAGCGAAAAATCAACCAAGTCGCCTTGCCGAAATAGCTCTACCAGTGGATAGCGGCCCTCTGGATAACGACGCACTTTATGGTGCAGCTCAATCATCAGGCTGATTTCTTCAGACCACGCTTGCAATCCCGTAGCGGCTAAGTAGCGCTGCGCCTCACTAATGGAAGGAGGAATGTAGTCCACCGTGTGCGCCGACCAAAGGCCGATGTCGTGAAAGCACGCGGCGATAGCCAATTTTTTCTGTTCTTCTGCACTGCAGGGACGCAACGCCAAGCAAAAATTGAACATGCGGTACACATGCCCTTTGTAGCCGAGGTAGTCGGCTCCGATCCGCTCTTGCCAGACTTCCAAAATTTCTTCGATCAGCGCGTGCTGGCGTGCAATGTTCATTATTCAATGCTCAAGATGGGAGCAGAGTTTTGAGCCTACAGAAGTCCTTTCAAGCGCAGTAGGCCGAAGCTGGCGACCGTGACCGCATCCGTGATATGCCCGGTGCAGAGCATGGCTTCTGCGGTGTCAATCGAAAATTTGGCTATCAGCCCGTATTCCTCCGGCTCCAATGGGCCTTAACTTGCCGTTCCGCATCCAACGTCATGCTGGTCGCGAACCCCATAAAAACAGCGCCGACCTCCAGATATTTCAAACATGCGGGGAACAGCGCTCCATATTGCACTATGCTCTAGCAACGATCGGCCTCATCGCCTTTATTTGCTTGTTTATCGCTAGCCGTGCTATTTTTAACCAATTGAATTAACTGTTAATTTATCAAGGAAACTTTGGAGCGTATCTTGCTCAATTAGAAAAACGTCCTAGGGGTAAGCAACGCTCCAACGGTGTGTGATTATAGCCCAGGCTAGTTGGCCGATGTAGCGCTAAGGCCACGCCGCGAAAATGCACATGTTGTTACCCTGCATTACGCGGCATCTTGTAAGCAGCGATTTTTCCTGGATACCGCGGAGCTTGAGAACAACCATGAATGCTTTAATCGATTTCCTGAATACGATCTTTTGGGGCTATGTGCTGATTTACGGCCTGTTAGCCGTTGGAATTTTTTTTACGGTTTATCTTGGCTTTATCCAATTCCGGCATTTTGGCAAGTATTTCAGTTCAGTGTTGAACGCACGCAGCGATGACAAAGCGGGTATTTCGCCTTACCAGGCCTTATGCACCAGTTTAGCGTCACGCGTAGGCACCGGTAATCTGGCGGGGGTGGCCATTGCGATTTATTTGGGCGGGCCTGGCGCGATCTTCTGGATGTGGATGGTTGCTTTGGTTGGCATGGCCACCGGCTATGCGGAAAGCTTGCTGGCGCAGCTGTACAAGGTCCGCGATGCCAATGGTCAATACCGAGGTGGCCCGGCCTATTACATTTCCTTGGGACTGGGCCAGCATTGGCTCGGCGTGATCTTCGCTCTGTGCTTACTGCTATCCTTTGGCCTGGTGTTCAATGCCGTACAAGCCAATTCCATCTCAGAAGCCATGCACGGCGCTTTTGGCTTGCCTTCTTGGGTGTCTGGCATCGGATTGGTGATAGTGACCGCAGTCATCATTTTTGGTGGCCTACGGTCTATCGCTCGCTTTGCCGAAATCGTGGTGCCGTTCATGGCGGCGGTTTATCTCTTGGTCGCCATCTACGTGCTCGTCACCCACATTACCCAAGTCCCCGATATGCTATTGCTGATTGTGCGTAGCGCGTTTGGCTTGGAGCAGGCAGTGGGCGGCGCGGTCGGCTACACCGTTGCTCAAGCGATGCTCAACGGCATTAAGCGCGGGTTATTTTCCAATGAAGCAGGCATGGGCAGCGCGCCCAATATCGCCGCGACGGCAACCCCGCAGCCGCATCACCCCGCCTCGCAGGGCTTTGTCCAAGGTCTGGGGCCTTTCATCGACACTATTCTGATCTGCACCGCCACCGCCGTGATGATTTTGTTGTCCGGCGTGTTTGAGCCTGGCTCTGGAGTCACTGGCGTCAAGCTCACGCAGGTAGTCATGGAATCCTACATGGGGTCGGCGGGTAGTATTTTCATCGCCACAGCTATTTTCTTCTTCGCCTTCACCTCCATCATCGGCAATTATTCCTATGCGGAAAATAGCATCTTTTTTCTGAAGCTGGATCGGGTAGGCGGGTTAATTGCGCTGCGTCTGGCCTGTTTGGGCATGGTGATGTGGGGAGCGATCAGCAAACTGGATATCGTTTGGAATTTAGCGGATGCGTCCATGGGGTTAATGGCCACGGTCAATTTGATCGGCATCGTGGCCTTGTCCGGTGTGGTGAAAAGATTGACTATTGATTATTTGAAACAGGTCAGAGAAGGTAAACAGCCAGTTTTCGATCCGAATGAACATCCTGAACTCGTGCGCGGCCTCGACCGTGAGATATGGTTATCAAAGGTGCTTCCCACAACGACCTAGGCAGAAGAACCTGGATCGATCGGCCCCAAGCAGCAGTGGCTGGGGTCGATCCCTAAGTTCTTAAAGCGCCCGCTAGCCAAGAGGGCACGACAAAACACTCCCGCCAAACTCAATGGCGCTAGCTAGACCAAGGAGATGAAGCCACTACATTCACACTCGTAGCGACCGAGAGATGGGGCGTGACTTAGTGAACTCGCGACGGCGCTTTCTGTAATACCTAATGGAGCGACGGATCGTATCCGCCGCCCCGTTGTCGCGGGCGCGAAGCGTCCGCGACAACGGGGCGCTAAGGGGCGCGCCGAAGGCGCGTCCCGCTTGAGCATAGGGTTAGGCCTCACTTTGGAGCCGTGGCTTGCCTGTAACGAGAGCGACTAGAACCGCGAGCCCGAGCATCGGCGCACCGGTGTAGAGGAGAAGAAGCTTCGCCAATACCTGCCAATCGACCGGATTGCTTGGGGGTGCCTTCGGATAGCTCACTATTGCGCCGACGGCGACGAGGGCTAAGTACGCACACAACCAGTTCAGTAGACCGCGACGCAGGAAGCCAAGGCAGCGGAAGCTGTTGAAGGCAGACAAGATTACATGCGCAAGCGCGCCCAAGACTCCCATAGCGGCACCGATCAGCAGGTGCAGGGCGGAGCCGTATTCTCCGAGCCGCTGGAGCACCGCGAAGGCACCAACGAGACAGAGAGTGAGCCAGATGAGGGTCCCTACGACGCTCGACCTGACAAGTGCGCCTTGCATGACTCGCCCTCCAACTGAGGATGTGACGTGAGGCCTAACGTGGAAGTAAGTGGCCTGCGCGGCTTTTCGCGCAGGTCCGCTCGACGGCAAGGTTATAAGTAGGCAATCCAAAGTTATCTGGTCTTCTGACTCAATACTTTCAAATACTTAGAGACTTTAGGGCTGGTTGAACTTTTGATAAATGACTTACGTCATAGCGACCATCAGAGTAACGGAAACGATATTGGTCTCCATTGAAATCTGTAACTGCTACCGACTCTTCGCCGAGAACCAACAAGCCCGTGAAAATATCTCGTCCAGACGATTGCCAAGCGATTTCTCCGCTTTCAGTAAAGCGCGTGATTTCAAGCTCGCCATGGGAAATTAGTGAGCCTGTAGGTTCGTGAAAGTGAACACCGAAGCAAGTAGCGGTATCTATGCACAGAGCCCATTTGAACTCAAATGGTTGCAGTAGCAGGCAGACGACGCTATCGGAAACGGCCACATAGAGGCAACCGTTGTGAAATACGGCCGAATGCTTATGCACCCCGCTCGCGCCACCGTTTGCACCAAACACAGCAATCGGGTCTTCGTTCAGGAAAACGCCGTGCACAGAAACTGGCGACGACTCCGAATCTAGGTTCTTTTCAAATGGGTAGGAGCGAACATTGTCCGACGAGCCGAAGGTATAGGTGGGCTCGTTGATTACCGAAACATCGCCTAGCTCAGTGCGCAGAATCATAACGTAAGTACTTTATCAAAAGCTCAACCAGCCCTAAAGTCTCTAAGTATTTGAAAGTATTGAGTCAGAAGACCAGATAACTTTGGATTGCCTACTTATAACGGGGCGGCGGATCGTATCCGCCGCCCCGTTGTCGCGGGCGCGAAGCGTCCGCGACAACGTCGCATTCAAGGGCTTGGCCAGTTGGCGTGACTTTTTGCGTTAGCAAAAATCGTGACGGCTGGACAAGTCCCTTGGAATGCCTTGTTAGGCATAGTAGCCATCGCATACATGGAATATAGAATTAATTACAATGGTTTTACAATTTAAACACCGAGGTTTAGCAACCATTGAGAATTCGCCACCGCATTTACATTTATGCTTTGGAATGTTTGAACTCTTTTCAAGTTCTAGTATTTCACCCCACGATTCATTTAATTCTAGCTTACCTTTGATAAAGCCATCATAAAGCTCGTGCCATTTAGTAAGGTCGTATTTGTATGGGCTTATTTTTTTGTAATCCACTTCAGAACATTTTGTGCAACAAAGCTCCCAAACAGGCGAATGACCAATAAACTTTGGATTTCTATTAGTTTCTTTACCACAAGATGGGCAATTCATTTTGAACCCAGCAGTAATGAGATCAACATACCTCCGATATAGTGGGTCTGTCTGCTCCATTTTAACTCGCCATTGCTTAATTTCCTCTGAAAACCGGCAATTATGACAAAGAAATAGATTTTTATAAAATTCTTCTGGCATCAGAGGATTGCTTTCAGATTCTTCGCATTTACAGTTAAAACATTCTTTGCTCATAGGTTTTCTGCCTAACGGGGCGGCGGATCGTATCCGCGACAACGATAAAGCTCACCGGCGTAGCGGAGTCCGGTGCAGCGCCATGTTAGTCTTGGGATTTCTCGCCAGCATACTGCAACTCTTTAGCCTTACGTGGCGGTAATGAAATCACCCGCTCCGGGTGTATTGCTTGCTTTTTGATCAGGTCTTCGAAAATAGCCTCAACATCGTAGTTAAACTGACGTGCATACTCATCTCTGAGAGTATGGGTTTCGGCAACAATCGGGTCTTTCCACATCTTTAATCCTCCGTAAGCTCAGGTGGTGTACAAATGATAGGTGGCTCGTAGCCAAGCGCCCGGCAGGTGGCTTCAATTTTAGGCCGGGTATGTGCGTTGGCAATATGCACGCAATTCCATGTCAGCAAATACTCTGCGCCGTTCACGACAGCAATAGCTACATGGTAAGCGTCTGCCTCGGCTTTCGGTGGCAGTGCATGATTTTGGATGAGTGCCTGCGCTAACCTCCGAACTTCGGGAAAAATTTGGAGTAATGGCAGCTCGGCGATGACCACTAACCGACGTTGTGCCGCTTCTGGATGGCCTTTGCTGGCTTCGGATATGACGAGTTCAGATACAAAAACGCTGTAATTCGGGCGTTGTGTTTCCCACCAATCCGATGTCGCGGCTTGGTTTGCCATGGCGCGTAAATCGTTGCTTGGCCGTGCCGTCAAATAGCTGAAAGCGGACGTCTCGATATATACGGATGCTTTCAAAACAACACCTGCATTTTGTTAGATTGGCTGAATATCCTGCAAAATGGGGATAGGCTCTAAATTCACTATTTTTGACAAGATATTCTGGCGGAATAGAATAAGTTGCGAAAGCCCAGCTTTCAGCGCCTTGTGGAAATTCACTGAGGCCCAACGCCGCGTTAAGCCGCTGCGGCACGCAGCGCCGCAGTCAACGCAAAGAGCCTGTTCTGCGGTCGGCTTGAACGCATAGTTGACCATCACAGGCCGAGCACCATACTGATTCCCTCCCCTATTTTCTCCATCACTCCGATTGGCAGTGCCTTCACTTTCTCCGTGAGCAATGCCTTGTCAATAGTAAGAATTTGGGAGACGTTCACAACGGACGGCTTGGCAAGGCCACTCTCCGCCCTCCCGAGGTGGACATTTCCTGGCGCTTCGCCCAACGCCACGTTCGAGGTGACTACCGCAACAATCACGGTGGAGATGCGACTCAGGTTGAAGGCGTTGGCCTGAAGGACGACCACCGGCCGACGTAGCCCAGGCCCCGAACCTACCGGCTCTGGAAGCGACGCCCACCAGATCTCACCACGCCTCATCAGACAGAACCTGAAGTTGCGCAGCCATCAAAGCGGGCTCAACTTCAGCTCTCTCACGCCCGTAGATCTCGTTGAGCTTGGCAGTCACTGCAGAAGCGCTACGCGCCTCCAAGTACGCGCTAAGTGCTTGAGCGTAAAGCTGACTTCGCGACACGCAAAGCTCCTGAGCGAGCAACTCTGCGGCGTTGAACACGGGATCAGGCAAGGAGATGGCGACTTTCATGCGGCGAAAGTAACACCTCGGTATGACATGCGCAAGGCCCCTAGTGATGGCGAACGACCAAGCTCAGCCGACGCGAAACCGCGCACCGGTTGAGCGGTCGGCTGGAGCGCCATGTTAGAAGCGTTACCCGCCAACCTTGTTGTACGCCATTTCAATGTATGGCTTGACCAGCTCAAAGTCTTGCTCCGACGAAATTGTGAATTCAGTATCGCCTGTGCCGTAGTGCCCGATTTCCGTGACATCACGATAGAACTTCGGCGTTGACCCAACATCGGCAGCACTGAGTTTTACGAACAGCTTGATGTTTCGACTCTGCGGCTCCATGCAAACAATATTCTGAGAAATTTTGTAAGCAACGTAGAATTTCTTTGGCACTTCCTCGACAGCGGGATCGAGCCCGACAATGAATTCCCTAATGCTGTGCATGAGTGACTGGATGTGCGCAGGCTTCCCCTCAAGGTGTTCATCGAATTCATAAGTGGCTGTAGCGCGTACCTGAGCTGCCTTTTTCCCGGCCTCTACCATGACCGGGTTCTTTCCTCCATCGACAGAGGAAGGCGATGCGGTAACCTTCGTTGCCTGGAACACCTCCTCAAGATAAATGGAACCGTTCTTAAACAGGCGGTACTTCCACAGTTCTATATTTGCCCCCATCACTTGAACTGCATGTAGGTCGTATTTCTTATAGTTCGGCGCAATGCAGATAACCCGAACATCGGACCAGTCAACTTCGACGCCATTTCCGAGTGACCGCTGAACGGCAATTTCGAAATCGCCCTTGTGATCTTGAATCCAGTGCAGGTAGAACAGGCTTTGGTTTATAAGCTCGGAAGATTCCACCTTCTTGTATTCAATGATTACGGGATTGTTGTCCTCGGATAGCGCGAGGCTGTCTATGCGCCCGGCATTTAATATGCCCGTTGAGAACTCTGAGGCAACAAAGCGGCAGTTAAAAACTGCCGAAAGGTTTCTCTCAATTAGGGTCTGTAGCTCCTTCTCCAGAGCGAAGTTCGTCTGCTCCACAGGAACAAGGTTTTCCCCGGACATCTCAAATAGTGGCATTACGAACAGTTCTCCCGATCTTTCTCAATCTTCTAACGGGGCGGCGGATAAGCCGCGAAAGGCGGTAAAGCCGCAGGCTTTCCCGCCCGAAGTCGGCTTGATCCGCGTGGTTGTGCGGCGCTTCGCGCCGCGCAAGCAGCGGATCGTATCCGCCGCCCCGTTGTCGCGGGCGCGAAGCGTCCGCGACAACGGGGAGCTAACCGGCGAGCTGTAGCGAGTCCGGTTGAGCGGCAGGTTGGGCTGTATCGCGCTCTTTGAGGTCTGCTTCTGCTGCGCGTACCCACCTCTCAACCTCATCCTGAGAAGCGAAGGTCTTAATGGATTCTCGCAAACTGTTAATATGCTGAAACGACTCCCACGAGTCAGGTAGCTGACACTTAAAACAGTTGATATCCCACCATGTGAATATTTGCCCAAACATATTTGAAACGCTTGGTTCGGTCACCTGAGTATGAGACCGCAGGATTTCAAGCCGTTGGAAAAATCCGATAACTATCCATACGTGAACCAATTCCTTGGAATGAAGGCGATCTAGATCTTTGAGCGATATGAACGGTAGTTTTTTAAGTGTGTCGTACCCATTTGTTCTGGCAGTGTACATGATCTCCGAATTCCACTCTCGAAGCGCTTTCTTGTCCTCAGAACGCTGGTAGTGATTGACCAAGAAAGCAAGGTATGCGACCACTGTGATGTTCAATATGCCAATGAAGGGGTTGAGGAAATCTCCGAATACACCCCAATGTGTTGGATCCACTGAGCAACAGCCTCCCCAGAAGCGAATCACGTAAAATACAAAGGGAATTCCCAAAACGCATAGCGTGGCTAGGCAAAAGCAACTTAAAGGTCGGTCAATTAGAAATTTCTTCATGGATTCGACCTCATAATGCCCAACGCCGAGCTAAGCGGCAGGACAAACCGGCGCGATAATGCGAAGCAGCGCCGGTTTGGACTGTCCAGTGAAGCGCGCAGCGCTGAACGTGCTTGAGCGACTTGTTAGAAGGCATTTAGGCTCCCTCTTTGTACGTTACATACAAATATACGAAGTTCAAAAATAAACCAGCCAAAACAACTGCAAATAGATAAATATTTTTTCTCTCGTCTAGCTTTACGCCAAAAAAGAGAAATACCGAAGATAGTGCAATAAACTCATATGGCGGACTAGAGTTCTTTTCTGTAATAAACAAGCTCAGAAAGCTTAGTAGGAAAAATCCGCCCAAGATTAAAGATGATTTCTTACACTTTGACTTGGGAAACTTCATAATGCCTTCTAACGGGGCGGCGGATAAGCCGCGAGAGGCGGTAAAGCCGCAGGCTTTTCCGCCCGAAGTCGGCTTGATCCGCGTGGTTGTGCGGCGCTTCGCGCCGCGCAAGCAGCGGATCGTATCCGCCGCCCCGTTGTCGCGGGCGCGAAGCGTCCGCGACAACGTAGAGCTAAGGGGCGGCCAAAATGCGCAGTATTTTGGGCGTCCCGCTTGAGCGCCATGTTAGCCAGACTCAATAACACAGCGCGGGGTACTTACCTATGTAGGCAGGTTTTTCGGCCTGATCCGCCATGAAATGTGCGACATCTTTGCGCGACACAGCGCCGACGCTCATTGAGCGGCTTAGCTCTGGAATAACACGATATTTTTTACGTTGTTCGCCGTTTGTCAGACGCCCCGGCCTTACAAACATTGAATTTGGATAGCCCATTGAAAGAATTTGCTCCATCTGCGTTTTTTCGGCATAAACATCTTTCAGGAACAGCTGGAATAGCCGTTTCATGATGAACGAGTTGTAGCCCCAGCTTTCACCTGCGCCAAAACCTGTCAAGACGATAAGGGGCGGCTTGTTGGGTAATGCCTCCAGTGCCTTCAAAAGCACATGACTCGAATTGGGGTACAACCCCGTTGCCTTTGTGCTCATGCCAGTACCGAGCGTGACCAATATTGTTTCCGCGCCATCAATGGCCTTGGCTACATCTGATTCACTCATTGAACTGCCCTGAACCTTGGTAACGAGAGGATCATCAGGGATAGATCCGATGCTTCGAGACAGAGTAGTGACGGAATGGCCGCGAGTAACCAGCTCCCTTACAACCTCCAGCCCTACGCCAGCAGATGCGCCAATGACGGTGATTTTCATGTGTTCCTCGGTCGTGATACGGCTAACGGGGCGGCGGATAAGCCGCGAGAGGCGGTAAAGCCGCAGGCTTTTCCGCCCGAAGTCGGCTTGATCCGCGTGGTTGTGCGGCGCTTCGCGCCGCGCAAGCAGCGGATCGTATCCGCCGCCCCGTTGTCGCGGGCGCGAAGCGTCCGCGACAACGCAAAGCTCAGCCGCGTAGCGTTAGCGAAGTCGGCTGGAGCGAATTGTTGGGCTATCTACGTCGGCCTTTTGCCAGCTCTAGCCTGGGCAACTGTAACGTCGGATGGTTGGACATGGGTTGGATCCCAGCCGACCTTGACGTTGGCGTCCCAATCTTGCGAAGCAATCGCAGCATCAATGGCACCAATTAACTTCTTTGGCACACCCCAACGTATCCCAGTAATGAGCCCTGCTGCCTCCGCAGCAGCGGCCAGATGCAAGAGGTAATTTTTGCTTGGGCTCAAAGGCGAATCATCATCAAGTAGGTCAACTGCAAGGGCTTCCGGAGTGCCATCGGTCGCTGTGACATTATGGAAGCCAAACTTGAGTTTTGAATGACCGCTTTTAAAGGCTTTCTCTTGCTCAGCTGGAGAGCGCCATGCATCTTGAATACGAGGGCGAATCCCCTCTGACTCAAGCGCAACGATCACCCTCTCGAGACGTGCGCGAAAAGTCGGATAAAGCTCTGCAAGACGAGCATCGTTCCTCTTCTTACGGCCTGCTTCTTTCATGTCTTTCTCCAATTAGGGCCAACGTCCACCTCAGTCTTGTTGGGCATTACTTTGCAACAAAGTCCTTCTTAGTGGTGCTGTACTTGTGTGTTCCAAGCGTGCGTTCAGAAGTAAGGCTCTTGATTTCCCGTCGCAGCACTACCAAACGCTCGTGATACTTCGGTTCTCCAATGTTTAAGAGCGCTCCCAATGGGTTGGGACTTTTTAGAGCGGCAACAATAGCCGGGCTCTTAGCTCGGCCCTGGTGACGGATGTCGGCCACTACTAAACAGATGGTATCATCCACTCCATCAAGCCCGTACTGATTCGCATACTGGCTCATTTTACTTTTGAAATGTGCTATGCCAACATCAATTTGAGTCTGCCTATGAGCAGGATCATTCTGCGCCCAATGGATGAACTTCGCAGCCTGAATTATCTCAGTATCTTCGACCTCTTTAAGTGAAGGGTTTAGGTAATCGAGTAGGAGTGCCGTCGATGTATCCGACTCTAGGGCCACAATGCCTTCGTCCGTGACACGACATACGCGATTGTTATTCAAGACCAAATCTGGAAAATAATCTTGGGCAAGAGGCAGATTCAAAAGGGAACGCAGGTAAACAACAAAGTCTCCGTTGGGAACATGTGCGGCGTATTGGAGGAACGAGAACGTGAAGTGAGCCCGATCATATGTATTAAGGGTGTGGTAAAGAGCACCTTCAGCCATCGCAGTGGGGTGAATGAAATCTGCCCAAAAACCATAGATAGTTCGGAATACCGCACGGTCATACTTCTGTGTTGACGTGCCACTGACATTCATCAGGCCTTTGCCTCCTTCGAAGGAAACTCGGCTGCCGATAAAGAACCGGATGCCATCGATTTTCCCGAAGTACTTATTCCCGTGCTCCAGCGAAAAATTTACGATTTTCATATATGCACGCTCTGTCGATAATTGTGTCAAGTGACGCCTAACGGGGCGGCGGATAAGCCGCGAGAGGCGGTAAAGCCGCAGGCTTTTCCGCCCGAAGTCGGCTTGATCCGCGTGGTTGTGCGGCGCTTCGCGCCGCGCAAGCAGCGGATCGTATCCGCCGCCCCGTTGTCGCGGGCGCGAAGCGTCCGCGACAACGCAAAGCTAAGCCGACCGCTGGAGCGTAGCGGAAGCGGGTCGGCTTGAGCGCCGGGTTATGCATGAGCTTTATCATTCGGCTATATTCTCATAGGTAACAGAAACGTTGCTATCTCTAGCGTATTTGAAAATATCTTGCATGGCTTTGAGCGCAGAAAATAAAAAATAAGGGTCGCCAGATTGGTCACCAAAATAACCGTCATCAGGATAGGCTTTATTTTCAATAGCTTTAGCAAAATATTCCTTTACATCAGTTTCACTCCAACCATCATCACTAAAAACATTCGTTGTTTCGGCAAGATGCTGGTTACACCATAATAAAAGACAGTCAATGTCAGTAATTATTGAATCAAGATCCTCAGAATTGATGATTAGTTTTTGATAGGGATTAAAAGGATATTCTTCATCTTCCATATTTAAATCATCAGATTTAAATTGGTTATTTTCTACATCAGTATTGGCCGACTCCATGCGCTCCGCCATCTCTGAAATAAATTGCAATGATTCTAGAGGGGCAAGCTTTAATAATTCGTTCAAATGATAACAAAATGCTGCACCTCTATCGGCAAAATCCCACCTTTTACCAGTAGCTGGGTCTTTGTTGTAGTCAGAAGTTATTATGCTGATGTGAGTTGCCCAAGACAATGCCGTTCTCCTTTTTTTGTTTATGGGGCATAACGGGGCGGCGGATAAGCCGCGAGAGGCGGTAAAGCCGCAGGCTTTTCCGCCCGAAGTCGGCTTGATCCGCGTGGTTGTGCGGCGCTTCGCGCCGCGCAAGCAGCGGATCGTATCCGCCGCCCCGTTGTCGCGGGCGCGAAGCGTCCGCGACAACGTATGGCTAGCCCGACCAATACCGCGCTGGCAGGGCGTTGAGGTAATGCGCAAAACTCGGTGCGCGGTATTGGGTCGGCGCTGAGCCACTTGTTAGCCGATCTTCTCGCTCGGAAGCTCAATTGCTCTAGCTCCTCTGAGAAAGCCAATATCATCTGTTTGAGATCTGCTCGTAAATGTACCTATTTTTTTCTCCAAGTAATCTCCCCATCTCGCTCCTAGATGATTCACAAAATTGCAAATATTTTCCTGCACACGATCGCTGTAGACCGGCGCCCAGATCAACTTGGGCTCAACGGAGCCCCTTACTCCAACATACCGATTTACAGTTAGATAAACGAAACAATCTATCGAAGAATATGAGTGCATTAGAATATTCGATGCAAGTGCGATTACCTGTTCCGGACCAAGCGAAACAAAGCCTTCATTGGCGAAGACCGCAATCCCGGTGGGTGTGTCGATCCCAAAATGATTCTTTGTTGCTCTAATTTGCTTGTTTGCTTTCTTCAGCGTTCGAGATAAAGGTGGCCTAAAGATTCTTATGTATTCCTGAATGAACCATCCAGGCAAAGGGTTTCGAAAAGGAAAGAAGTTCGGCTCGGCCTCAATGAGCTTTTTGGTGAGGGCAAGAAACCTTTCGTGAAATGCAGGCTGATTAGCGAATTCGGTTTGAATTTCCTTTAGCTCAATTACTATCTTGTCGCCTTCAAAGATATAATCTGCGTTATCAAAACTCGGTGACTTGCCGACATGCTTGTCTACGCGCTCACCACCTTGAGAAGCAACAAACTCATCCCAAGATTGCTCGACATTTAATACAAGATCAGGTGCGCCTTCCCAAAAACCTTCGATATCCATAGGAGTGCTTTATAGTTGGCTAACGGGGCGGCGGATAAGCCGCGAGAGGCGGTAAAGCCGCAGGCTTTTCCGCCCGAAGTCGGCTTGATCCGCATGGTTGTGCGGCGCTTCGCGCCGCGCAAGCAGCGGATCGTATCCGCCGCCCC